>Ga0209491_10003745_pt1 | contig 24598 bp, 28 predicted proteins | sample BON02_FD_187213 | JGI IMG/M metagenome (GOLD analysis project Ga0209491, IMG submission 187213) | Freshwater microbial communities from Lake Bonney liftoff mats and glacier meltwater in Antarctica - BON-02 (SPAdes) (version 2) | ecosystem: Environmental > Aquatic > Freshwater > Ice > Glacier...
TTAAGGCCAATCTACTCCCGCTTTTGCGAACGCATCCCCGCTCGCTATGGCCAACTTTTTAAAATCAATCCTCAGGAATGAATTTAGGACCTCCCTTAATCTCGTTTTAATGGTCAATCACGGTCCCCTGGCCTGGGTATCTCATCTCCTCAATATTTAAGGCCAATTGCATCAGCCCCCGACTCCAAGACTACGCTAGCACAATCGCCGGGGCGTTCTGTCGACGGTATTCCCGTGGGCTCAGCCCCGTCGCGGCCCGGATCGTTTTGTTGAAAAAATGCAGATCGGGGAGACCCACCTCGGCGGCGATCGATTTCACGGCCATGGTCGTGTGCACGAGCAAGTGTAACGCCCGCTCAATGCGCTTCTGGCGGATGTAGCCCTCTGCCGTTAGTCCAAACTCGGCCTTGAAGAGTCTCGTCAAGTGGTTGTGCGAGATACTGGCCCGTTTCGCGATCTCCGGAATCGACAACGGCTCCGCCAAATGCACCGCCATCTCCCGGACCGCATGCCCGAGCGCAGGAGGGAGCTGCTTCTTCGGGGTCTTTTCCGAAAAGGGATATCCTACGAGTTGCCACAGAACCTCCCACAACCTCACCGACGAGCGGCAGGGCATCGACGGGAGCCAACCCGCCGCCTCCTCGACCGCCTTGGCAATCTCACCATAACTCTCCCCAAGATCCTGCAGAGCGGGCATCGGCACGAGATCGCCCCGCTGCGGGAGCTGAAAATGCGCAAACGCATGCCACGACTCTCCCTGAAATTGATAGAGGATCCGCGCGTTGGGTGGGGTCACGCTCACCCGCCCGGGCCGAATCTCGAATTCCTGCCCATCAATCGTCAGTCGCCCGTGGTAATTGTAAAGGTGCAGACACCACAACTCCGGCAGTTGAAACTGTTCCTGCTTCAATCGCAGCCCATGAACCGCCCGACCTGCCTGCACCAATACCGGCGGGTTCTTCAGCGGCATCTGCCAGGTCACCTCCATCACATCAACCGGCCGACTGTTCGCTCAGCCGAGCCAAAACCGAGGGCAACAGGGCATGCTCAGCCGCATGAACCTTCGCCGCGAGTGTTGCTAACGTGTCCCCGCTCTCGATCCGGACCACCGCCTGATCGATGATCGGACCGCCATCCACCTCGGGCGTCACATAGTGCACGGTGCATCCCGTGACCTTGACCCCGCGTCGCCACGCCTGGCCAATCCCATCCAATCCGGGGAAACTCGGGAGCAGGCTCGGGTGCAAATTGATGATCTGACCCGCAAACGCATCCAGGAAGCCCGGTTTAAGCACCCGCATGAACCCGGCCAGGACCACCACATCCGGCGCGCAGGCCTTGATCGCCGCGAGGTAGAGCGCCTCTCCTGGCCCTTCGAGCTTCGTCTTAAATGGCGCCGGATCGACAAAACCAGCCGGCACGCCAAAACGCGGTCCCAACTCGAGAATCCCCGCTTCGCGCCGGTCCGAAAAAATCTGCACGACCTTGCCCTTCCCCAACCGTCCGGACTTTTCCGCCGCCAGAATCGCCTCGGCATTGCTACCTCGTCCCGAGCCTAAAATCACGATGCGCATATCAGTAAAAGTTTAAATTTCGGACGCAGCCTTGATGCGGGCGATCAATTTCGTGGTGCTAAACCCTTCCAGAAAGGGTAAAAAGGCGATCTTCGCGCCCACCTCCTCCAAAGCGCCGCGCTCCGTCGGGTCGAGCTTCTCCAAGGTGTAGTCGCCCGCCTTACAATACACGTCGGGCCGCAAGGCGCGGATCTCTCCATCGAGACGTTGATTTCGAAACACCACCACTCCGTCGACAAATGAGAGCGCCCCCAGCGCATACGCTCGCTCCTCCTCGGTCTGCACCGGCCGCGAAGGTCCCTTCAACGCTCGCACGCTCTCGTCCCCATTGATCACCACAAAAAGCGCGTCACCCAGCTGACGTGCCTGTTTGAGGGAGGAGAGATGCCCGGTGTGGAGCAGATCGAAGACCCCGTTGGTCAACACCAAGGACTTTCCCGCTCCGCGTAGTCTCACCCGCTCCGCCACCGCCTCCTCCAGTCCGAATAGTTTAGGATTCTGCAAATTCACCGATGTTCAAATCGCACGCGGCTCCGACCTTGTAAATTATCTTCGCATCACTTTCCTCAGTCCGCCCCATGAAAACCCGCGTTGCCCTCGTCGTGTTGTCCCTCGTTCTGTCGGTTCTGATCGGCCTGACTCTCCACCGAGGCTCCGGCCCAGCCGTCTCCTCGGGACCCCAACGCCTGTTGATCGGACTGTCGATGGACACCCTCGAGGTCGAACGCTGGCTGCACGACCGCGATATGTTTGTCGCTCGCGCCAAGGAGCTCGGTGCCGATGTGCTTGTCGTCTCAGCCAACGGCAATGACACCCGCCAGATCCGCGACTGCGAAGCTCTCATCAGCAACGGCGTCGACGCCCTCGTCATCATCCCCCACGACGGCGCCGCCATGGCCAAGGGCGTCGATCTCGCCCACGAAGCCGGCATACCCGTGCTCGCCTACGATCGGCTGATTCTCAACAGCGACCTCGATCTCTACATCACCTTTGACAACGTGCGCGTCGGCGAACTCCAAGCCAGTTACCTCGTCGACCAACTCAAAGGCCGCAAAGCTCGCATCGTGCGGCTCCTCGGCTCCAAGACCGACAACAATGCGTTTCTTTTCAAACAGGGTCAGGACAACATCCTCGGTCCCGCGATCGCACGCGGAGACATTGAGATCGTCCACGAAGATTGGTGCGACGGTTGGCGACCGGAGAACGCCAAAAAAGCCGTCAACGCCGCCATCACCAAGGCCGGCCGCAACATCGACGCGATTCTCTGCTCGGCCGATATCCTTGCCGGAGGAGCCATCCAGGTGCTGCTCGAAGAAGGCCTCGCCGGCAAAGTGCTGGTGACCGGTCAGGATGCCGACCTCACCGCCTGCCAACGCATCGTCGAGGGCACTCAGTCGATGAGCATTTACAAGCCGATCAAGAACCTCGCGTCCACCGCCGCCGAACTGGCGGTTAAAATGGCCCAGCGCAAGGTCATCGTCGCCAAGCAGGAACTCAACAACGGCAAGGTCGACGTGCCTTCGATCTTTCTCTCGGTGCATGTGGTCGACAAAGACAACCTGGAAAGCCTCGTCATCGCCGACGGCTTCCACACTCACGACGAAGTTTACAAAAACTGATCATGGCCGCGCTGCTTGAAGCTCGGGCGATCACCAAGCGCTTCCCCGGCGTCACGGCGCTGAGCGAGGTCAGTTTCGATTTGAAGCCCGGCGAGATCCACGCTCTCTGCGGGGAAAACGGCGCCGGCAAATCCACACTTATCAAGCTGCTCGCCGGCCTCCATGCCCACGGTTCCTACGAGGGCGACCTCTGCGTCGACGGCCGCCCCGTGCAGTTCCAATCCATCGGCGACGCCCAGAGGGCCGGTATCGCGGTAATCTACCAAGAGCTTGCCCTCGTCCCCGGTCTCACCATCGGGGAGAATTTGTTCCTCGGCTGCGAACCGCGTCATGGGCTCCTCATCGATTGGGAGCAGGTTCATACCGATTCGCGTGCCGTCCTTAAAAAGGTCGGCCTCCATCTTTCCCCCGAAACTCCCGTTGGCCACCTCGGTGTCGGCCAGCAGCAGCTGATCGAAATCGCGAAGGCGCTCGGCAAAGAAACTCGTATTCTCATCCTCGACGAGCCCACCGCCGCCCTCACGGAACAGGAAGTCGAAATTCTCCTCGCCCTCCTGCGCGACCTCCGGAGCCACGGCATCGCTTGCATCTACATTTCCCACAAGCTCGACGAGGTCTTCGCTCTCGCCGACCGCATCACGGTGCTGCGCGACGGCGCGACCGTCTCGACCCTCACGGCGGCAGATACGTCGAAGGACCGCGTCATCCGCGACATGGTTGGCCGCGAAATTAAAGACCTCTTTCCCCGCACCGCCCCCACTCCGGGAGAAACCCTCCTGCAAGTCAGCGACCTCTCCGCCAACGGACCGGCCAATTCGCCGGTGCAATTGAGCCACATCAGTTTTGACGTCCGCGCCGGCGAGGTCCTCGGCATCGGCGGGTTGATGGGCGCGGGGCGCACCGAACTGTTGATGCACATTTTTGGGGCCTGGGGCACGCGGCTCGGCGGCCGCGTCACCCTCGCGGGCCAACCGCTGGATGACCCCACCCCGGAAACTGCGCTCGCCGCCGGCCTCGCTCTCGTCAGCGAAGACCGCAAACGCTACGGACTCTTTCTCGAGCGCGACATCGGATTTAATCTTTCTCTCTCCTCCATCACCCGCCTGCGCCGCGGCGCGCTGCTCAACGAGGAGACTGAGGCCCGCGAGAATCAAAAATATTTCTCTTCACTGCGCGTCAAAGCTCCCTCGCTTGAAACCGTCGTCGGCACACTCTCCGGTGGCAATCAGCAGAAAATTGTCATCGGCAAAGCCCTCATGACCGGGCCCCGCGTCGTGTTTCTCGACGAACCCACGCGCGGCATCGACGTTGGCGCCAAACTGGAAGTCTACGAATTGATCAATCGCTTCACCGCCGAGGGCCGCGCTGTCGTGCTCGTCTCGAGCGAACTCCCCGAGCTCATGGGCATGAGCGACCGCCTTCTCATGCTCCACGACGGCAGCGTCGGCGGAGAATTCACTCGCGCCGCCGCCACCCCCGAAAAACTCCTCGCCGCCGCCATGGGTAAGATGTCTCGCGCCGGACGCGACGAATGAAAATGAACGAAGAGGCCATTGGCACACTCACTCTCGACGCCGCTTTCTCCGTCCACCGCACGCTCGGTTCGGGTCTACTCGAATCGGTTTATGAAGCGGCCATGATCGTGGAATTGCGTCAACTCGGTTTGCATCCCGAACGACAAGTGCCGATTCCCATTTCCTATCGCAATGAGGACCTCGGGATCGGCTTTCGGGCCGATCTCGTTGTGAACCATCTTGGGTTGGTCGAGTTGAAATCCGTGGAGTCGGTTACTCCGGTGTTTAAAAAAAACTTCAATTACCTGAGTATAATCCCAACCGCTCTGGAGAATTGGACTTTGGGTAGGGCGCGACCGCTGGGCGCGCCGATCACTCATTCGCGGGCGGCCCGGCGGTCCGCCCCTATCCCCTGCTCGCCGAAGTCTCGGCGCAGGCGGGCCAAAGTCCAAAACAAAAGAGACGTTGGTCTAATCCCCTTGCGCCTTGGATTTCTGATTAACCTCAACGAAGCACTGCTCAAAAACGGCATCACCCGAGTCGTTAACGACCTCACCGATTCCTCTTACTCTTCATCGCGTCCGTCGCGAGACCCCACCCCATGAAATCCAAACTCTCCCTCCGCGACTACTCCTTGCTGCTTAGTCTCGCGGCCATCTGGGCGTTTTTCGCCTTCGTCTCACCGCAATACCTTTCCGCCCGCAACCTGTCAGCCCTGTCGGTCGAGCTCGCGATCACGGCCATCCTCGCACTCGGCATGCTCCTCGTGATTTTGCCGGGCCATATCGATCTTTCCGTCGGCAGTGGCGTCGGTCTAGTCGGCGGCATCGCTTCGGTCCTCGTGATTAAATTCGGCTGGCCTGCCGCCCTCGCGTTCGTCCCCGCCATCGGGGTCGGCCTGCTGCTCTGGTTGGCGCAAGGCGCGCTCATTGTGCGCCAGCGGATTCCCGCCTTCATCGTCACCCTCGGCGGCCTCTTGATTTTCAAGGGCGTTTTCTGGCTCGTCATCGGCACGCAGACCGTGCCGGTCTCTCCCGGCGGACGGCCCAACATTTTTTCCCTGCTCACCACCTACTACCTGCCGCCCGTGTTCGGTTTGGTGCTGATCGCCGCCGTCGTGACGACTCTGGTCGTTCTCACGATTCGCGCCCGACGGCGGCGGGCCTCCCTCGGATTCTCCGTCGACGATGCCGAGTCGGCGTTTCTTAAGCTCTTTCTCACTGCCCAGGTGCTGCTTTTGTTTGTGCTGACAGTGAACCATTTCCGCGGCATTCCCCTACCGGTCGTGATCCTCGGGGTCGTCGCTCTCGTCATTTACATTATCACCCGACACACGCCGTTTGGTCGCCACCTTTATGCGATCGGCGGCAATGAGGAGGCCGCCTTTGTCTCCGGAGTGCCGGTGCAACGCGTAGTTATCGGCGCGTTCGGGTTGCTCGGTGGCATCGTCGCCATCACCGGTCTCCTGCAAACCGCCTATTCCGGCGCGTCCACCACCACCGTCGGTGATTTGATGGAGCTCGACGCTATCGCGGCCTGCGTGATCGGCGGCACCAGCTTGCGCGGCGGCCGCGGCTCCGTGCCCGGCGTCATCTTCGGCGCCTTAATCATGGCGAGCTTGCTCAACGGCATGACTCTCCTCGCCGTTTCGCCCGAACTGAAGTTCATCGCCCGCGGCGCGGTGCTCACGCTCGCGGTCTGGATGGATGTGAAACTGTCGAAACGCTGATCTCCACCCTGACAGCTAGTCACTTAATCAGTGACAACCCAATCGGGCACTTCTCAAAGCTCAATGTCACCTAGTAGGCAGTAACGTGGAGTCCTTCGGATTGAGGTAGCAACAAGGGCGGGACCGCTGGGACCGCCGCGACTAAGGACAGTTGGCTTTCATTCGTGGATCCAACCGGACGGCCCGGCGGTCCGTCCCTACCTTGCAGCAAGCTTTTATACGATCAATCATCGGTTACTGCCTACTAGTAAGTGACCTTGTCGCAATGGGAATGGTGCGTTCAGCGTGCCCCCGAGAGGTGCATGGCGTGAGGTTCGACCGCGACCGCTCAGAAGAACTTCTTCGCTTTTTCGAAGAAGCTCTTGGAGGTCGGCTCACTCGCATCGCCGCTCACCCGCGCAAACTCTTCGAGTAGTTCGCGCTGGTCCGACGAAAGCGAGGTCGGCACTTCGACGTTGGTGCGCACGAGCTGATCACCCTGGCGACTGCCACGCAGGGTCGGCATCCCCTTCTCACGCAAACGGAAGGTGGTGCCGCTTTGCGTGCCCGCCGGGATCTTGAGCGATGCCTTACCAAACAAGGTGGGCACCTCGATTGTGCCGCCGAGCGTCGCAAGCGTAAATTTGATCGGAATCTCGCAAAAGAGATCGTCGCCTTGTCGTTCGAACAGCTCGTGCTCCTTCACGCTGAGCACGATGTAGAGATCCCCGGCTTGACCTCCGGCCAAGCCCGCCTCCCCGTTACCCGACGACCGCAAGCGCGATCCCGTATCGACCCCCACCGGGATGCGCACATTCAACTTCGTGGTCTTGGCCGTGCGGCCTTCGCCACGACACGTCGAACAGGGCTTTTCAATCTTTGAACCGGCCCCGCCACAAGTCGGACAAGGTTGGGTGAACGTGATGATGCCACCCGAGCGGCGAATTTGCCCCGCGCCACGGCAGGTCGGGCACGTCACGCGCTTAGTTCCCGCCTCAGCGCCCGATCCATCGCAACGTTCGCAGGTGGCGTTCTTGCGAAACGAAAGATCCTTCTGGGCGCCGCGAGCCGCCTCTTCCAGCGTGATCTCGAGGTCGTAGCGCAGGTCGGCTCCATCCCGGTTGCCATCGCGACCACCCCCGCCGCCACCACTAAACATCTCGTCAAAAATGCCGCCGCCACCACCGCCGCCACCACCGCCCTGACCGAAGACGTCGCGGAAAATATCAAAAGGATCGTGGAAACCTCCGCCGCGTTGACCGCCCCCGCCGCCACCATTCTGAAAGGCCGCGTGACCGTAACGATCGTAGGCGGCCCGTTTGTCGGCGTCGTTGAGCACATCGTAGGCTTCGGAAACCTTCTTAAAGGTCTCTTCCGCCTCTTTGTTTCCCAGATTCTTGTCCGGGTGAAACTGCACCGCCTTCTTGCGGTAGGCTTTTTTTAACTCTTCCGCCGTGGCACTTTTGGAAACGCCCAGCAATTCGTAATAATCTTCTTTGGCCATGGTGGGTTCAGTCGTTGGCTGCTTCCTTAGGCGCTCCGCTGGACACGATCACCGAAGCCGGGCGCAATAAGCGGCCGTTCAGGGAATAGCCGACGCGCACCACCGTGATGACGTTGCCTTCCGGCACCTCCTCGCTCGGTTGCTGTGACAGCGCTTCATGCTGGTGGGCGTCGAAAGCCTCGCCCGCCGGGTTGACTTCTTTGAGGCCGTGCTGGTCCAACACTCCCTTGAGCTGGGTCTGCACCATCCCCACCCCATCTGCTATCGTCTTCACATCGGCGTTCGGTTGATTGATGGCCATCAGTCCGAGCCCCAAATTGTCGAGCACGGGCAAAAGGTCTTCCAACACCCGCGACGAGGCGTATTTCCGGAGCTCATCCTTCTCGCGCGCCGCCCGTTTGCGGAAATTTTCATGGTCGGCCACGGCCCGCAGGTAGCGATCGTAAAACGCTGCAGCTTCGGCTTTGGCGGCTTCTATGAGCTCCTCCTGGGTTGGTTCAACCACTACCTTGTCAACAACTTCCTCTACGACAGACGTGTCTGCGGTTTCAGGCGAGGACGCTGCCGCTCGGGCGGCTTCGTCGTTCGTTTTATTGGTCTGGGTGGTGTCGGTGGTATCCTGTCTGGTCATGGTAAACGGTCAGTAAACTACGGCTTTTTGCTTTCTTCAAGCGTATCGGAAACTCCGTTGAAAGCATTCTCGTCGGGGCGTCCTCCCCGTTTGAGGAAATTGCTCCCAGTTTGGACCGCCTCATCTAGCAGTCGGCCGACATCCTCCGGCAAGAGCTCCCCGAGGGCGCCCCCCAAGGCGAAAACCTGGTCCAAGGTCGCCGGAAGTTTCAATTGCCGACTGTCGGTCACGTTCTGGTAAGAGCGATCGATCTTCAACGGGTAATCGTGCACCACGGGTCGACGCCCGCTGTAGTCCGCCACCGTCAAGTGATCGAATCGCACCTCGAGCTGGCGGATCAGAAAGGCCTTCCCCTCGCCGTCCGGTGCGCGCTTCCCCGGGGCCGGATGCTCGGACTCGGGCTCAGCTAAATATCCTCGAAACACGTCCAAATTGCTCCGTCGGTCCGTGCGTTTGACCAACGCCACCAGCCCGATGTCGAGCGTGACGCGATTCAAAATCGGCCGAGCGGTGAACAGTGACAGCATCTGCGCATCGACGAAAAATTCGCGCACCTGCAAAAACTCCGGCTGCGGAAAAGTCGGCGGGTTACTCACGATCAGTCCGCGTGCTCGGATCTTCCCCACCAGCGGATTCACCATCAATGATTCCACGGCGACATCAAACCCCGTGCGGTTCCGCACCCACGAGGTCAGCAAAGTCGGCAAGGCCACCATCCACAGCAACGCCACCGCAGAGGCCAGTGTCGCCACCAGGATTAGAACCTTAAACATGATCCCACCGCAGAGGGACCGAGGGATTCGCTCACCGCGCATCGGCTTAAGAAAAATTTTCCGTGACCAACATGATCCCCGGTTCGTCGGCCACCGCCTTGAAATCGCCCGCATACGGCAGCAACGCATTGTCGCCCTTGCCGAGGATGATGCCCCCCACGTGCAAACGACCGCTCACCACACTGAGGAGGCGGGGCTTCTGTTTACCCTCGAAGGCGAGCTTTTCTCCCGGCGCGAGCACCACGCGACGAATCCGAAACTCATCGCACTCCGCTATCACCGCCGAAGTCGGCGCACCCCGCACCGGGGTCGGTTCAAAGTCGTCCCATTGGATGCACTTCAAGGAATCGCTCACGTGCAATTGCCGCGGCTTTCCGTCGAGCCCCACCCGGCCCCAGTCGTAGACGCGGAAGGTCGTGTCCGAATTCTGCTGAATCTCTAAGATCAGGTTACCCGCATCAATCGCGTGCACCTGCCCGCTCTGCACCAAGATGGAATCGCCCTCGGCGACGCGGAACTTGTGCACACAGCCTTCAACCGATTGTTCGACGATCGCCTTCTCGAAGGCCGCGCGGGTGACCCCTTTCTTTAAGCCTACGATCAAATGCGCGCCCGGAGCGGTGTCGGCGATATACCAATTCTCGGTCTTCGGCTCGCCCTTCAACTCGGCGGCGATCTGCGCCGGGGGGTGCACCTGCAAGCTGAGCCGCTCCCGGCAGTCCAACCACTTGATCAAAATCGGAAACGGTTTATCCGCCGTCCAACCGGGCCCCATGATATCCGTCGGATACTTATTCAACAAGGCTCGCAGACTGACTCCTTTATGCGGACCGCCCTTCACGACCGACTGCGCTTCAGGCCGGTCGACAATCTCCCAACTTTCGCCGATGGGCTGATCAGAGGTCAGTTTGCGATCGAACGTCGATTCAAAGGCACGACCGCCCCACACTCGTTCTTGGTAAAGAGGCTGAAAGCGAAGGATTTCGCGCATAATAGGTTTTTAGTTTTCCGTCAAAAGGACCACGGGGGGGATTTACAATTGACCGCCCCACCGTATAGCGTGGACTTCGGGTCTTTTGGATAGGCCCAGACAAATGCCCAAGCCCGAGACTTCAAACTCAAATAACGGTCCGTCGTTCCATGCTCCCCGATACCGCCCAAACTGGATCGCGGCGGTCATCTGTTTTGTCTTGGGCTCATGGCTCACCGTTGCCCTCGTCGATTACACGCCCAGTCAGAGCGGATTCGCCACCACTAAGGTCATCGGAACCAACCTCGCCGGGCCGTGGGGAGCCAACACCGTTTGGATCCTCAACTATGCGATCGGCGCGAGCATTTGGCTGCTGCCAGTTTTCTTTCTGTGGCTGCTCTATGTCTCGATTCGCAACTCCCGCCGACTCGCGGGCACCCGGCTGGTCGCCATGCTCGTGGGGATCTTCTCGCTCGCCGGCGTCGTGGCGATGCTCGAGAGCTTCAAGCCCAGTGACTATTTCCCGCAGGGTCCCGGCGGCTGGCTGGGCTCGTTGATCTACCAAGGCGCCCTCCGCGACACACTCGGGGTTTTCGGGGCCGCGCTCCTCTTAGGCACGCTCTACCTCTGCGCCTTGCTGTTCATCTTCACCAAGGACCTTGGGGCCGAAATCGAACGCTACATTGCCGCATTCCAAGTCTGGCGCGACATCCGCGCCAAGCGCCGAGCTGAGCGAGCGGAAGCCAAAGCCAAGGCTAAGGAAACCGAGGCCAAAGAAAAACTTACGGCCAAGGTCGCCGCTCTCGCCAAGAAGGAAGCCTCCAACGCCACCGCCGCTGCTGCGCCAGAGGCCAAGAAAATCGTCATTCTCGCGACCAAGGAGGATCCCCTGGCAAAAAATCCGGTCCGCGCCCCGATCGTCGTCCCTCCGCCGGCCAAGCCGGAGCTCCGCGCACCGTTGAAATCAGCGCCCAAGGCGTCCGATTCTCACACCCCTGAGACTGCGGCCAAGTTGGCGCTCAACATCGTCAAGCCAGAGGAAACTAAGAAGGCCCGAGGGGGCGTTCCGCAGAGCAGCGACGACGATTACCAATTCCCCGACCTGAACCTACTCAAGGATCAAGTCACCAACACCGAGGGCAACAGCGAAGAGGAACACCGACAAAACGCCGAAAACCTCCTGCGCATTCTCGGCGAGTTCGGCGTTGAAGTCACCCTCGGTGAGATTCACGTCGGCCCGGTCATCACGCGCTACGAGGTCGTGCCGGCCCCGGGAGTGCGGGTTGAAAAGATTTCCGGCCTCGATAAGAATATCGCCCTCGGCATGCGGGCGCAATCCGTGCGCATCCTCGCCCCCATTCCCGGCAAAGCCGCCGTCGGCGTCGAGGTTCCCAACCAACACGCCACGCCCGTCGGCCTCCGCGAAATCATCGAGAGCGAACAGTGGGCCAATTCCAAGGCCGAGCTTCCCATCGCCCTCGGAAAAGACGTCTCCGGCAAACCACTCATCTCCGACCTCACGAAGATGCCCCATCTACTCATCGCTGGTGCGACGGGCTCGGGCAAATCTGTCTGCATCAACTCAATCGTCGCCTCGATCCTCTACTCGAAGAGCCCGAAGGAAGTCCGGATGCTCATGGTCGACCCGAAGGTCGTAGAGTTGAAGATCTTCAACTCGCTGCCGCAGATGCTGATCCCCGTTGTCACGGAACCCAAGAAGGTTCCCGGCGCCCTCAAGTGGCTGCTCGCCGAGATGGAACAGCGCTACCAGATGTTCGCCAAGGTCAACGTGCGCAATATTCTCGGCTTCAATCAACGCAAGAAGGGCGCCGCCCCCGACCCCGCCGAAGCCGCCGCCCAAGCCATGCTCAACGGGGTCGACCCTTCGACGACCAACGACGGCATCGAACTACCGGAGCGCCTGCCTTACATCGTCGCAATCATCGACGAACTCGCCGACTTGATGATGGTCGCGCCCGCCGAAATCGAGAACTCCATCGCCCGACTCGCCCAACTTGCGCGCGCCGCTGGCATCCACCTCATCATTGCCACCCAGCGCCCGTCAGTAAACGTCATCACCGGCGTGATCAAAGCCAATCTCCCTTCTCGCATCGCCTTCCAGGTCGCCTCCCAAGTCGACTCGCGCACGATTCTCGACGGCAAGGGTGCCGACACCTTGATCGGCCGCGGCGATATGCTCTTTTCACCTCCTGGCAGCTCACGCCTCGTGCGCGCCCAAGGAGCCTTCGTCTCCGACGAGGAAATCATCAACATCGTCGATTTCCTGAAGAGAAACGGGCCGCCCCAATACGCCGCCGCGGTCCAGCAGCAGATCGACCGCGCGGCCAGCGAAGGGGACGACAGTTCCGACGGCAGCGACGGCGACCTCGGCGACGACAGCGAGCTCTTCCAACAGGCCCTCGAGGTGTTGCGTTCGACCAAGCGCGCCTCCACCTCGATGATCCAACGTCGCCTGCGCATTGGCTACAATCGCGCCGCTCGCATCATGGACATTCTCGAAGATAAGGACATCGTCGGGCCCGAGAACGGCTCTTCTCCCCGTGAAATCCTCGTCGATCTCGACACTTACGACGGTGGGAAGAGTTGAGGCAGCGCCTCCGATTCCTCTCGCTTGAGCTATTTCGCTCTTCCCCTCAGCGCTCAAAACCCCTAACTCACTGAATCTATGCAGACCATCGGCGAACGACTAGAGGAAGCGCGCAAACGCAAAGGCATCTCCATCCGCGAAGCGGCAGAATCAACGAAAATTCGCAGCGACTATCTGCACAAGTTCGAGAGCAACCAGTTCGATCTAAACTTGGCCGAGATCTACGTCCGTGGTTTCCTGCGGGGTTACGCCCAGTTTCTGCGCCTCCCGGCCGAGAAGATTCTCAACGATTACGCCGCTCTCGGTCGCGCCGATTCGCAGCAGCGGCAACCCGGCCGGGAAATCTACGGCCGGCTGGATCTCAACGTGGCTTCCCAAGAGGAGCGCGGCCAGGAGAAGAGCCCCGCTGACGAGGAGTCGTCTGACGCTAATCCCACCGAAGCCTCTCGCCGGCCCTCCTCGCTTAACCGCAGTGGCAGCAGTCTCTCCAAGGGCCCGTCGATTCCCCCTGCCCTCATTTTCCGCGGCGGCATAATTCTCGCCGCCGTCCTTGCGATCGCTTTCGTGGTCTGGGGCATCACCGCCCTCGTCAGCGGCGACAGCCCGACTGACAAGGCGCCCGCCAATTCATCCGCCAACGTCGTGGCCCAAAGTGACAACTCGATCTCGCTCATCGCCCTCAACAGCGTGCGGGTGAAAGTCACGCTGAAGAACGCCGACGGTTCTCCGGGCGACGTCCTTCTGCCTGAGACCAATTTCAATCGGGGTGAAGTGCGCCACATGGTGAAGAACGGCCCGATCCTGATCTGGGCCTCCGAAGGCAAAGACCTTCAAATTGAGATCAAGGGGAAGCGTTACCCGATGCCCTTCGAAGGCTACAACCGCGCTCAGATCAACTGATCGCCTCCTGTCTCTCACCCGCGAAAAACCGCAGCCGATGGGCTGCGGTTTTTCGTGTCCGCCGATCGGGATCCGGCTAAATGCTCTCGGCTAGTGAGCTCACCTCAAGGCCAGCGGCGGACCGAGCACCTCCCGCAGAACAATCGCCCGGCGAATACTCGCAGCGGACCGGAGATCATCGGCTACCGATTGAGCGCCGATTGCGATGGCCGGGGCTGAGCGCCCTCGACTCAGCACGCGCGCGGCCTTCGGAGTCGCCGAGGCCGAGGTCCTTTCGAGAGCCTTGAGTTGCTCGCCTAAACGACGCTGCCGCGCGAGCACCGCCAGCTCCGCAGCGCTCGGCCCCACCTGCCGCGTTGGCTCAGCTCGCCATTCCACGCGCGGCGGGGCTTCCCTCGGGGCCGCGTCTTCAAACGGACGGTCGAACAAAGGCGGAGCCCCCCCGGGGGATTCCTGCAATCCCCCTTGGCGACTCGCGATCTTCCGACGAATCTCATCACGCACGCGGCGGGCACGCGCGGCATCCGCCGCCGCTTCCGGCGAATCGAAGGCTTGCGCAGTCGCCTCCTCGGACTCGCCCTCCTCCTGTTGCTTCTTCCGCTGGTTTAGCCAGTAGGCAATGCCAGCGCCTGCGGCGATCAGAATTTGGAGATGATCAAAAATCCAGTCCATGGGTTACTTCTCGTTTTCAGGATCGGAGATCGATTTGCGCATGTTCGTGTCGGCCTGCATATTCTCCATGCGGTAGTAATCCATGACACCCAGCTTGCCGGTGCGGAAAGCCTCGGCTATCGCCAGCGGCACTTCGGCCTGGGCCGCGACCACCTTGGCCTGCATCTCTTGCACGCGGGCCTGCATTTCCTGCTCGAGCGCCACGGCCGCGGCGCGGCGAATTTCCGCCTCGGCTTGGGCGATACTTTTATTGGCCTCGGCCTGCGCGGTTTGCAACTTGGCGCCGACATTCTCCCCGACATCCACGTCGGCGATGTCGATGGAAAGAATTTCAAACGCCGTGCCCACATCGAGGCCGCGCTTCAAGACCATCTTTGAAATGCTGTCGGGAGATTCGAGCACTACCTTGTAGGTCGCAGCGGAGCCAATCGTCGTGACAATACCCTCGCCGACGCGGGCGATGATCGTCTCCTCTTTGGCTCCACCAACAAAGCGATCGAGGTTCGTGCGCACGGTCACACGGGCTTTTACTTTTACTTGGATCCCGTCTTTGGCGACACCATCAATCGTGGAGCGGCCAGATTCAGGGTTGGGGCAATCAATCACCTTCGGATCGACGGAGGTGCGCACGGCTTCCTCCACGCTCTTGCCGGAACCCTTGGTCGCGAGGTCAATCGCGCACGCACGCTGCCAATCCAGGGCGATCTGCGCCTTCTGCGCCGCGATGAGCGCCTGCACACAGGCAATGACATTTCCGCCCGCCAAATACTGGGCTTCGATTTCGTTCACATCGACATCGATCCCCGCTTTGCTCGCGCGGATCCGAGCTTCGACGATCACACTATAGGGCACGCCGCGCAGCCGCATTGCCACGAGATTGAGCATGCCCACATACGCCCCCGAAAGCCACGCCCGCAGCCAGACGTTAAAGAACGAAAGGATGATGCCTAGCAGCACCAGCGACGCCACCGACGCGGCGATTATTATAACAAATTTGAGGTCCATAGTTTTTCTATTTTTTTAGGGTTACGATTAAGCGAAAATTGTCCGCGCCCACCACCGTGATGGGCAGGTTTGCCTCCAAGAAGCCAGAGCGGGAAAAGGCCTCCTGGCGTTGCCCGTCGATGATCACGTAACCCGAGGGCGCCAGCGCGGTCGCCGTGATGCCTTCACTTCCCACGTAATCCTTGGTGCGACTCGCCGCGCTCGTTCCCGTCACCGCCGACTTCAGGAAAAGTCTTTTTCCCATCGCCGTTTTAGGCACCAGCACGAACTCAAAATAAAGCATTGCTCCGACCAGAACCAGCGCGATCAACGTCGCCACGACCCCACCGCTGAATCCGAACTCAGAAAACGCCAAGCCGCAGCCTCCGAGGAGGGCAACGCCTCCCAGCGCGCCTAAGATTCCGCCCGGAATAAAAACTTCAACCCCGAGGAAGATGAGTCCGATGACAAACAGGAGCGCGATAGCATTCATGATCCAACCTCCCAGTCCGTCGCCTCGACTTGAAGGCTGAATTCCTTGGCCGCCCGCACAATCACCGGTTGCCCCGCGTCGATCGAGCCGATCGCCACCACCGCTTCGTAGCGCCTTCCGTCAATCTCCACTTGACCGCTGGGAAACAAATCTGTCGCCGCGATCCCCCGCTGACCAATTAAGTCAGCGTGGAGCCCCTGAGGCGACTCCATCGTCGCGCTCCCTCCAGCCGCCGTTCGCAGAATCATCTTATCCCAAAACCAACCTTGGGGCAAAAACCGCACCACCACAATTGCACCGACGATCGCCACCGCGATACCCAACCCCAGATTCACCATGGGAGCTAGAAAGAGGTCGCTCGACACCACCACCGGCTCATTCGGCCAGATGTCCGCCATCGACCACAACAACGCCCCCATCATCATCACGACCCCGGCCAACGCCATCACCACGGTGCCCTGGAAGAAGAAGATCTCCACCGCCACCAGCATCACGCCGAGCGCGAAAATCAGGATCGGTTCGTGACCGGAAAAGCCGGCCACAAAATTGCTCAGGAAAACAATCCCCAACAGGAGTCCGCCCCCAATTCCGAAGATGCCGAAGCCCGGCGTCTTAAACTCAATGAACAACCCCAGCAGGCCAAGTCCGAGCAAGATCGGCGCAATCGCGGTGAGCGCGACGGCCAGATTCTCCGACCACGTCACTTCCAGCGACGTGCGCACGTAAAGATCCTTACCGAATTTCTGGTCGAGCAACGCGTCGAGGTCGTCGGCGATGCCTGCGGCCAGCAACGCCACTGGTGGGTCGCCGTAGGTCTTGCTCGCCTCCTTCGCCGTTAAAGTGAGCAAGCTCCCCTTGGCCTTGATCACTTCCTCGCCAATCTTCAGCTCGTAATCCGTGTCAATCATCGCGGAAACCACTTCGCCGCGATAACCCTTCCCCTCCGAAACCGCGCGAACCTTTCCTTTCATATAGCTGACGAGCTTCGCCCGCATCGTCGCATCGATCTCGCCGCCGCCCAACGTCACAGGGGCCGCCGCCCCGATGATGCTGCCGGGTGCAAAATAAATTTCATCCGAGGCCGCCGAGATAAACGCTCCGGCCGACATCGCCTCCTTGTTGACATACGCAATCGTCTGCCCGGGAAACTTCCCGAGCGCTTCCATGATCTCTAACGTCACGCCCATTTCGCCACCGGGCGTGTTGATGTCGAGCACGACGGCCGTCGCGTGGTGGTCGATCGCCTCTTTCAAGCCCCGCCGCACGATATAGAGCAGCGGCTTGCCAATGGCCCCGTCGACCGGGATCACCACCACGTGCGCCTTGGCGGCCGGAGTTGCCTTCGCCTCCGAAGGCACTGGGGCGGATTCTTCGGCCAGGACGATCGCAGTCTGCAAAGCCAACAGCCAAATCATCAGGAGACGCAACATAGGAGAGGGTCACCTTACTGTCCGACGCTGACGGTGCAAGCGCTGCGGTGTTGGAAATTCGCGCCTTCTTTCCAGAAACCCGTTGCCCGATCAAACCGAACGTGATTTCTCACCACACATGGAAAAAGTCACCTATGCGGGCGAATCCCTCCTGCGCTGGCGCGTCGGGCACTCTACCTTTTTAGCCCTGCCCGAAAAGGGCGCTCGGTTGATGAACTGGAATATCGTCCTCGGCGACGGTTCCGTGCGCGACGTGCTCTACTGGCCGGAGAACGCCGACCTCGCCGCCATCGCCCACGTGCGCGGCGGCAATCCCATCCTTTTCCCCTTCAACGCGCGCACCTTCGATGCTGGCGATATTCATTTTTGGCGCGCTGGCGACGGCGTGCGCCGCCCGATGCCGATGCACGGTCTCGCTCGCCAAGGAGATTTTCGCGTCACTCAAGCCGACGCGGCCGGCTTCACAGCTGTTTTCCTGCCCAACGACGCGGCCCGCGCTGCCTATCCTTACGATTACGAATTCTCGGTGCGCTACCGCTTTGAATCACTTGGGCTGATCTGCGAACTCTCGCTGCACAATCTCGGGTCGGAGCCGCTTCCTTGGAGCGCCGGGCATCATTTCTACTTCACGTTGCCATGGACCGACGGCCTCACCCGCGCCGACTACGCCATCCGCATTCCCGCAAAAGAGCGGCTTCGCCAGGAAGCCACCGGCGGTTTGATTCCCGGCCCGAAGCTCAAGGAGATTGAGAGCCTTGAAAATGCCGAGCTTTCCGACGCGATTCACGTTGGTCTCCAGCAAAACACCGTGATTTTCGGTGAACGCGGCCATGCGGGCGACGTCGTGGTATCGCTCGGAGCCGACAACGTGCCGCCCGCCGACGCGGCCATCGTCACTTGGTCAGAATCCGCAGACGCGCCATACTACTGCGTTGAGCCTTGGATGGGCCCACCCAACTCGCCCGAACACAAGCGCGGCCTCCACTTCGTCCCGCCCCGCCAGATCCAAACTTTCACCGTCGCAGTCCGCATCAAATAATTGACGGATCCGGGGTGGCCGCTTCCCACACAGTCACTGACGACGCTGGTCAACTCAGTGAATTTGGCCCGTCCAACCTTCACCGCAGGGGCCGCCAGAGGTTTGCGGTTCGACCTCGTATTCGGTGCCGTCCATGCGCACGAGCGGGCGATAGCCGCCGGAGATTCTTTGTAAGTTGCCGGCGGCATAGTGACCGATGAAGGCGCGCCGGAAACGCTCCTTCGATCGGTTTGGTCCCGAGCCATGAATGATGTTGCCGTTAAAGAAGAGCGTGTCGCCCGCCTTCATCTCGAGCAGCTGAGGCTTTAATCCCTTCGGCACCGGCACAAAGTGCTTCGTATAGCTTTGCCCTTCGTCCGCCGTGTCTGGGCACGAGACGGGCGTGACGTTCGATTTCGGCACGATCATCATCCCGCCATTCTCCGCATCACAGTCGTCGATCGCCGTCCACGCCGCGATGCAGGTCCCCGGCTCCACTAGGAGGTAGAACTGATCCTGATGCAGAGCCTGGCCCCGGGCCCCAGGCGGTTTGAAATAGAACATGCTCTGCGTGGCGACCGGTTCCTCGCCAAAAAAAGCGGTGAGCAAGGCCCGCACTTTTTCATGAAGCAGATACTGCCGCGCGCGTGGATTGAAGCGGTGCGGCATCATCACTCGGGGAAATTTGTAGAGCGGATCGCTCGGATTTTCCACCCCATCCTGAACTTTTTCAGCGCTGTAATACCCCGGCACGCCATCGGTGTGGATCTTGCCGAACACCTCTCGGATATCGGCCACTTCCTGCGGAGTAAAGAGCCCGCGAGCGATCACATAACCCTCACGGGAAAAATGCTCCGCCAGCGACTCGGTCGGTTGGTCACAATCCAAGGAGATATCGATCACCATGGGAATATCCTAGCAGCACCGACCGATTTCATCCATAGAAAGGTCGATTAAATATCTATAATATCCTGTCATGACCTCCCCGCGGATCGACACGCCCTCCCCACCGCCCGGTTCGCTCGTGTCCGGATCGTTTCGCCGCGGCCCCGGCTTCGCGACCTACCGAGAGCGTGGTTCGCAGGACTGGCTCTTGATCTACAATCTCAGCGGGCGCGGCCACTACTACCACGCTCAGGGTTATTTTGAGACGAAGGCCGGCGATATGATCCTGCTAAAACCGCATACGCGACACGACTACCGGACCGATCCCGACTCGTCGCACTGGGAACCCCTGTGGGCCCACTTCATGCCGCGTCCCGAGTGGATATCTTGGCTCGATTGGCCAGTAATCGCCCCGGGGCTCCTCCACCTCAGCCTCTCGGGGAGCGAGCAACATGGGCTAATCGTTCGCCGTTTTCGAAAGATGCTCCAACTCAACGCGAGTCCGCACCGCTCCCACGAGGCGCTCGCCATGAACGCCCTCGAAGAAATCCTCCTTTGGAGCGATCTGGCCAACCCCAAGCACGAGACGGCTCACCTCGATAGCCGGATCCGCCTCGCGCTCGACCATATCTCCGCCCACTTTTCCGAACCGCTGAGCATCGGCCAGATCGCGAGTGCCTGCGGCCTGTCAGCCTCTCGGTTCGCCCACCTTTTTCGCGAACAAATCGGGGAAACCCCGCAACGCTACTTGGAGCTAAAACGCCTGCACCGCGCCCGCCAGCTCCTAGAATTTACCCAAGAACCCGTGCGCTTGATCGCCGCCCAAGTCGGATTCGAGAGTCCCTTCTATTTCACGTTGCGATTCAAGCGTCACAGCGGCGTCAGCCCCCGTGAGTGGCGACAACGCGCCGCCGTCGGTCACACTGCGCCTTGAGCTCCCCCAGCACCTTTCCCCCAAGGAAAGGTCCGGCCCGAAGTGGCCCCTTCGCACTTTCTCAGTTTCCTCACGGGCAGAATCCTGCATGCTCATATCTTCCACGATGAATTTACCGGACCCCCTCACTCTCGCGTTTATCGAAGGCATTGGCGGCCCTGAGCTCCTCATGGTCTTGGTCATCGTGCTCCTCTTGTTCGGTGGAAAGAAGCTGCCGGAGCTCGCCAAGGGTCTCGGCAAATCGATACGGGAGATCAAAAAGGCCACCAGCGGCGTAGAGGAAGAGTTCCGCCGCGCGATCAACGAAGAGCCGGAAACTCCTCGACCGAAGCTGACTCAAACGCCAGCGGCGAAGCCCGCGGAGCCCCCCTCCCTCGACGATCCCGCCGTCGAGCCGGCCCCGCCGCCCAAGCCGCCACCACCCAAACCAACCGACGAGGTCTAAGGGTCTCGCCCGATGCCACCCGCCGGTGAACGCACGCCTTTAGACGAGACCGCTCCGGTCGCCATTCCCGTCACCTGGGAACTCGACCTCCATCCGTTCCACCCGCGCGATATCGCCACTCTGATTCCGGCCTATTTGGCCGAATGTCAGGCCAAGGATATCCTCGTGGTGCGCATCATTCACGGCAAAGGCACCGGCACTCTTCGCACGCTGGTGCATGCGACTTTGCCGCGTTGTCCGCCCGTGAAAACCTTTCGCCCCAGTGACGAGCAACGCGGAGGATGGGGTGCCACTCTGGTTTATCTTCACTCAAAAAAAGTTCGCTCATGAATGCATTCTCTCGCCTCGTTTGCCTGACCACTCTCTTGCTCACGCCAAGCACTCGTGCGCAGTTGTCCGACCACCCACTCCCTCTCGTTATCCTGATCTCGATCGATGGGTGCCGGTGGGATTACGTGTCGACGTTTGCGCCTCCCGTGCTGTCGCATCTCGCCCAGCAGGGCGTGCGCGCCGAACGGATGATCTCCAGCTTCCCCTCGTCCACGTTTCCCAATCACTACACCATCGTCACCGGCCTGCGCCCCGAGCATCACGGCATCATCAGCAACAATATGTATGATCCGGCGTTTGACGCCTCATTCGCTCTGAGCCGCAATCCCGGCCCCCGCGAGGGACGCTGGTGGGGCGGCGAACCGATCTGGGCGACCGCTCGCAAACAGGGCCTCCGCACCGCGTGCATGTTCTGGCCCGGCTCAGAAGCCGAGATCGCGGGCGTTCGTCCAGATCTCTACCTGCCTTACAACCAAGGGGTAACCTCTACTGAGCGCGCGCAGACTGTCCTTGAATGGTTGCGGCTTCCTCCGGAGCAACGACCGCAATTCATCACCCTCTACTTCGATGTCGTCGACACGACCGGCCACACCGATGGCCCGGCCTCTCCCGAGGCTCGCGAGGCACTCCTTGAGGTTGATCTCGCCCTCGGCCAACTCATCGCCGGGATCCGCGAGCTCGGGCTCGAAGACCAAGTCAACTTCGTGGTCACCTCCGACCACGGGATGACGCGCACCAGCACGCAGCGCCGCGTGGTCCTCGACGATTACGTCGATCTCACCACGGTCCGCATCGATTTCGACGGGGCTTACGCCGGGCTGCGGCCACTCACGGGCACGGCGGACGAACTCTACGCCAAATTCTCAGGCGACCATCCCGGCTTCAAAGCCTACCGGCGCGAGGAGATGCCCGCCGCTCTCCACTACCGAGATCACCTCCGGATCCCGCCAGTCGTGTTGGTCGGCGAACTGGGCTGGAGCATTGAAACCAGGGCCACCTTTGATCGCGACGACCGATCCGGATGGGGCCACGGCGGTGCTCACGGCTACGATCCACGCGAACTCGATATGGGCGCGACGTTCATCGCGGCGGGACCTTCCATTCAATCGGCCCGCGTGATTCCGCCCTTCGACAACATTCACGTCTACGATCTGCTCTGTACTCTGCTCGACCTTCAACCCGCGCCGAACGACGGCGACCATCGGCTCGCCCATCAAGTGCTGCGTCCGTAAGGTTGGCGCTCAACTTTCAAGCGGCCCGCCCAACCGCTCATCGCTCCCCTAAACCGTTCCTCATTGAGGGACGGTTTTTTTGTAACTTTTGCGGCGTCCCATGCGTTTTAGACACGTCGTCAATTCAAACTCTAATTCCAACTCAGCCATGAAAGCTATCACCCTCCTCACCATCGCCGCCCTCTCGGGCGTTAGTCTCTTCGCCCTCGAAGTCGCCCTCGGTTCCCATGCTATTGGCACCTTTGGTCTCGCCACCGCCGCGCTGCTGCTCGTCGGCTTTGTTCGCGACTATTCTCCGCGCCATCGCCGCAGGGAACCCCGCGCCTCCGTCACGCCGTCTCCGACCGCTCGCGCTTCCTGCCGAGCAGCCGATCGGATCGCGGCTTGACCGAGATCGCCCCACGACCACTACCCCAAAACCCCGATTCACCCTGCCTGATGACGAGGCACGAAAATATCACCGGATCCACGAAGATGACATGCAGTCGGTGCCATCGAACTAGATCCCGGTGAAGCCACCGTAGACGAAGCGGGCGGGATAATATAGAGGGACGGCGGTATCGTGAGGGAGACCATCTTTAGAGACGGCTCCGCGGATTCACGTCGTCCGCTGACCGTTACTCCCCTCTCCGAGCCGCCCGTCACAGCGATCTTGTGTTTTGTCGATCGGCTTGTATGACCTCGAGCCATGAAAACCGCCCTCACCTACGGATTCATCATGGCCCTCGGAAGCTCCTTTGTGAGCTTAGCTTTCTTCTTCACCGGGTATCATGACGAGGCCGCCAAGCTGCAATCCGCTCAATCGATCACCATCGCGCTCAGCGTCGCGATCTCCCTCACCTGCATTGTTCTCGCCATGCGCGAGAAGCGCGAGCTCACCCCGGGCGACGCGAATTGGGGCTACGGCTCTGCCCTCGGCACCGGCGTGATGGTCGGGCTCTTTGGCGCGATCCTGAGTAGCGTCTACAGCTACGCATACTTTACTTTCATTAATCCCCACATGGTCGATCTCGCCTTGCAGGTCCAACTCGACAAGATGAGCGAGTCCGGCATGTCGGCCAATCAGATCGACCAAGTGGAGCCAACTATGCGCAAATGGATGAACCCCGTGGTGATGACCATCAGCAGCATGGTGATGATCTTTATCACCAATTTCGTGATCGCTCTGATCGCGGCAATCTTTGTGAAGAACCGCCCGGCAAGTCTTCCGGCCGCTCAGCCTTAAGGGGGGAGATTTTCTTTTGACAAAACGCGCGGCGGCGGCGGCCTCCGCGCGTTTTTCGTTTTACTAGATTCGCACTCCCCGCACGGCCAACCGGCGCAGACCATCCTCGCGGCTTCTCTCGAGAATCGCTTTGCTTTCGTTGCCCTCAAACTCGCCGTCGGGGCGCAACCGGAAGCCCCGCATCTTCTCAATTTTTGTCAGCCAGGCCTCCACATCGGCGGACAATTTCGCGCGCTCCTCGGCAGTATTGATCGGTCCGTAATCCCAACCGCTCTGGAGAATTGGACTTTGGGTAGGGCGCGACCGCTGGGCGCGCCGATCACTCATTCGCGGGCGGCCCGGCGGTCCGCCCCTACCCCCGGCTTGCCGGGGCGCCTGCTCGCCGAAGCCTCGGCGCAGGCGGGCCAAAGTCCCAAACAAAAGAGACGTTGGTATAAAAAGTGACCTTCCCGTCGGTATCTTTTCACCGTGAGGATCTTCTTCCCGTCCAAATTGCCAAACTCCAGCGAGCCTTTCTCGTCCTCGAAATCCACTTTCCCGCTGCCGGCGATAGCGAACACTTGCCCCATGCAGTCGCCAGCCTTCTCGGTGCCCGACAACCCGCCGGTTTTGATGGCCCCTGGCGAGGTCCCTCGCCCAGCGTATGCGATCGGTGGCATCTTGCCCGTGGAGGGTGGGGCGGGAACACCTGACTCTCGCCATTGAATCTGCGGTCTAGCCTCGGAGAAGAAGCCCAGGCGCTGCCTCTTCGGCACTTCGTGCTCAACTAATTTCACCTTGGCCTTCGAATGATTGGAGGTCGTTATCCATGACCATCAGGTCGGGGTCATTACCTTGCCCAAGGCCCCCAAGTCGTAGCGTTAGCGTGAGGCCACGGTGGCGGGCGGGATGTCGGGTTGGTGCGCGATCTCGTCAAAGGCAACCTCGCCCACAATCTTGAGGATAAGCCCTTCGCGCTGTTCCGCGGGCCGTCGGCGCATGCTTGTTTCGACTAATTCGTTGGACTCGACCCGCGTTCCAAGAATCGCTCCGGTGCTTTCTTGGGGTCGCCCGCACCTTGCTCACGCCGGGCCCGACGCCTGCTGCGGCGGGCGAGATCGGTCGCCGCCCGCTTGACCGCGATGGGCAAGAGCGCCTAGGGATCCCCCC
>Ga0209491_10003747_pt1 | contig 24585 bp, 24 predicted proteins | sample BON02_FD_187213 | JGI IMG/M metagenome (GOLD analysis project Ga0209491, IMG submission 187213) | Freshwater microbial communities from Lake Bonney liftoff mats and glacier meltwater in Antarctica - BON-02 (SPAdes) (version 2) | ecosystem: Environmental > Aquatic > Freshwater > Ice > Glacier...
AGAAGCTCTAAGAGCTCTTAAACGTAAAAATGCATCTCTTTTAAACAATTTAAAAACATTCAATTAGTTGATCTGGAGAGATCTTTCAATGAATTACTTATTAACTATTGCGGAAGTCCTGTTTACTAAAACTTTCTTCATCTCTACATTGTGATGCTGCTGCGGTACTCATTAAACGTGAGTCAACAGCCTGTATGTTTGATTCAATCGCAGATAAAGCAAAAGTATTAGACAAGCTTCTATTCTTATTTTTTAGCTTTTCAATGATATTACTCATTTTGTTTTTACTATCACGATCATACATAAAACTATGATACCATTGTATGCCTGCAACAGTTATTCCTGCGCCTAATGTACAAATACCTAACGTTCTCACTAAGTTGTCATTATCAGATTTAATCGTTATATTTGATGCACCTTGGGGTATATTAATAATTGTTGTCGAGGATTTATTTTGACGAGATAAGGCTACTGCTGTTAATGCTCCTACTCCTGCTTGAGTGCAAGATTTCATCGAATTTGGAATAAACATATTTTTAATAAAATAAAAAGTACCTTTAAATATTCCATATTTTTGAAATTGCCATGACCAATCTAAATTCTTACCTTGCATAATAATAGAAGAATTTTCTTCTACTTCATTTAAAAATAAATCTTCCATCTTAAGATCATTTTGAAAAGTTTGATCAGAAAACAATGGTTGAAGCTTATTTTCACTTAAAAAGTGATTATATTGGTCTATATTTTTTTTATATATAGAAAATTGATCATCCAAAGCTTTAAGGTGGTCATCTTGATTTTCATATTCTTTTAATTTTTTTTGTAAAACATCTACTCTTGAATCAAGATTTATCAGATTCAATTCTTGATTAAGCAAACTCTGAGCTGATTTTAAAATATCTCCTGAGCACAAAAGCATAGTGAGAAATGTTATATATAATTTTTTCATAAAATAAAAACCTTTATGGTATCATACTATGTATTAAATCTATCTAGATTCACTATAAATAATTTCACACTGTGAGTCAAATGGCTGCTCTATATCTAAAACCAATTCATACTGAATTTAGATATAATTCAAATGCATTACTTCACGAACTTCTTTCATTGTCTTCTTAGCAACTTGCCTAACCTGATTAGTTCCTTCTAGTAAAATATCGAGTACCTCTTTTTTGTTTTCAGATAACTCTAGTCTTTTAGTACGAATTGGTTCCAAAATTCCATTAAGAACTTCGAATAAATATTTTTTAAGTTTAACATCTCCAAGACCGCCCTTACGATATTGATGCTTTAACTCAGCAACTTTTTCTTTATCTAGATCAAACACATCCAAATACTCAAAAACCATATTACCTTCAACTTGTCCTGGATCTTCAACTCGTAAGTGCCCAGGATCTGTATACATGCTCATTATTTTTTTCTTAAGCATGTCTACGTCATCTGATAAAAAAATAGCATTTCCTAATGATTTACTCATTTTAGCCTTGCCATCAATTCCTGGCAATCTACCAGTTTTAGATACTAATGCTTTTGCTTGTGGAAAAAGATCTACTCCATAAATTCTATTAAATGACCGAGTTATTTCATTAGTTTGTTCAATCATAGGCAATTGATCTTCACCAACCGGAACAATTGTTCCTTTTACAATCATAATATCTGCTGCTTGACTCACTGGATAAATCAAAAAACCTGCTGGAACAGATTCTTCATATCGTTTTTGTTTCATCTCAGCTTTAACAGTTGGGTTTCTTTGTAAACGATTCACGGTTACTAAATTAAGATACAGCATCGTAAGCTCTGATATTTCAGGAATCATTGATTGTATAAAAAATGTTGTTTTTAAAGGATCAATACCAACAGATAAATAATCAAGCATGACCTCTAGAACATTATCATGAACTTTTTGTGGATTGTCTGCATTGTCAGTTAAAGCTTGTAGATCAGCAATCATAACATATTGTTTATATTTATCTTGCAGAGCAACTCTATTAAGCAATGATCCAACATAATGGCCCAAATGCAATGGTCCAGTTGGCCGATCACCAGTTAAAATCGTTTCATCAAATTTCATAATCATAACTTTCATCTAATTTTTTTTATTTACAATATCTTATTCTTAAGCTAGGAATGTAACATACCAGTCTCATGTAAAATAAAAAAGGAAATCATATGCTGTCGTTTCAATCTATAATTAATTTTGTAGAAACCTATTTACAAATTCATTCAACGATAGACTGTATTGAAATTTATTTTTTTATTTTCTTCATATTTAAAGTATCATCTTGGTTAAATAAAGACCATACAAAACCACTTTTATTATATTTTTACACTTATTTTGCAATATTGTTTTCATCTTATTTTTTTCAATTATCTACAGTATATCAATTGATGCTTGTAACTGCACCAATCTATTTTGTTCTTCTTGTTGTCCATCATCAAAAAAGTTTTCAAAAAAACTTCATTGTTTCTAAAGAAAAACCTTTAACTCCTACAAGTTCAATCAATAAAGAATGGCTTGAGACATTACTACGATCTTGTCTTGTAGCATCACACCATAAAAAAAACATTACTTGTGTTATTGAACAATTTGATTCCCTTGATACCTTAATTGATAAACCATTTATTCTTGATATTCCAATTCAAAAATATATTATTGATATGCTCTTAGAAACTGAATCTTATGATAAATCAAAATTATTAATGATTAACAATCATGGAAAAGTCATGAGTATTAATGCTAGCTGGTCAGATCTTGTCATTAATGAATTGATATTTAATCAAATTAATGAGCAACAACTCTCAAAAGAATATGCCAAGGTGGTTACAAGTAAAACTGATGCAATTTTAATTCATATCAACAACGAACATCAACATAACTTCGTATCACATCAAGGAAAAATCATAGAAAACATGACAATTGATCAAACTTTAAAACTTATAAAAATTTTATTATCTAAAAAAAATAATGCGAAACCATTATCAGAAGGAATTAATAATGATACAAGCAAATCTTCTTCTTTCACGTCATTTCATAAAAATTAATGCTTTGCTTATTGGGTATGGATTATGGATATTATTAAGTCAATACCAAATCATTACCAGAAAAATTCAAGTGCCTTTATGTTTTTACAAAACTGAAGAAAATTCTAGAATTATAGCACCCGATACTATAGATATCCTTGTCTCGGCACCTAGAAAATCATTTTTAAATTTTGATACTTACAATAGTGCAATTCATATTGATGGATCAAGATTTGTTCTTGGTAATAATTATATTTTTTTTGAAAAAGAAAATCTTTTTTTACCTGATACAATTAATCTGCTAAACTTAATTCCGTCACATATACAAATTCAATTACAAAAAATAGAGTAATATTATGAAAAATATTTTTGGAACAGATGGTATTCGTGATAAAGTTAATCATGGAATATTAACAACAGAAAATCTTGAACAATTAGGTCATGCAATTGGCCAATGGGCAACTAACAATCTTGAAAAACCTATCAATGTTTTAATTGGATCTGATACAAGGTCTTCATGTTCTTTTATATTAGAAGCTTTATCAAAAAGTCTTACACAATACTCTATGACTATTTTCAATGGGCATATATTACCAACCCCAGTCATTTGCAAATTAGCAAAAGAAGAAGATTTTGATTTAGGTATTATTATATCTGCATCACATAACACTGCTGAATATAATGGAATTAAAATTGTAAAAAAAGACTCTAAATTATGTACTCTTGCTGAAGGTGCTATAACACAGCTCTATTATAATGAAAAATTTGTAAATAGTGCTCAAAAAAATTCATTAATCGAATATCATCAAGCTAATCAACTTTATGAAATTTTCATAACAGCTTGGTTCGAATCAAATTTCTTAAAAGGTAAAAAAATTGTTCTTGATTGTGCTGATGGAGCAACATATCAACTTGCACCAAAAATATTCAAAAATTTTGAAGCTGAACTAATCGTAATTAATAATCATCCAAACGGTGAAAACATTAATTTGAAATCTGGATCAACTCATCCAGAAAACATTACCAATGCTGTTTTTGCTCATAAAGCTGATTGGGGTATTTCATTTGATGGTGATGGCGATAGAGTTATTATCGTTGATAAAAATGGTTATAATTATGACGGTGATGAAATATTAAGTATTTTAACAAAACATACTTTATTTAAAAAATCTTCTGTTGTTGGTACTATCATGAGTAATCAAGGATTTTGCCAATACTTACAAGAAAAAAATAAAGTGTTTTTCAGGTCTGCTGTTGGTGATAAACATGTTTATAAAATGATGCAACAATATGAAGCTTTATTAGGTGGAGAACCATCTGGTCATATTATTATTGATCCATTTTCATACTCAGGTGATGGTATTTTCACATCATTACTTTTTCTTGATACAATTTTAAAAGAAAAAATAGACGCCCCTCTCTTTAAAAAATTTGCTCAAGTATCAACACATATTAATGCCGCAACAAAACAAGATCTTACAGAACAACCATTCGATACGATTATAAAAAAATATGAAAATAAAATTAATCCAGGTCGACTTATTGTTCGTTATTCAGGAACAGAACCAATATTACGCATTATGGTAGAAACTACAGACAAAGATGCTTCTTTTGATGTTGCACAACAATTAAAAACTGAACTAGAATCTACATTACCTTAGGAATCAATATGAACATTTTCAAATTAATACAAAAAGCTATAAGCGTCTTTAAGCATCTTTTTTTAAAAGGACTTCTTTTCCTGTTGCCAATCGCAATAACATTCTCATTCTTTAGTTTTTGTTTTAATTTGATTTTAAGTTGGTTGATTCCATTACGACAGCTTCATTTACCTTTTCTTGAAGCTGTTCCATATTATGAAATATTTTTAGTTATTTTTTTCATTTCAACAATTGGAGTCTTTTTAAAAACCTTCATTTTCATACCCTTTGTTAATTTCATAGAAGGTGTTTTGGCTCAAATTCCATTATTAGGTACTGTTTATTTTGGAACAAAACAATTAATAAAGGCTTTTTCTAGCGAAGAAAAAACTAGTTTCAAAGAAGTTGTTTATGTTGAATTTCCACGACCAGGAGTTTATAGTTTAGGATTTTTAACAAGTAAAGTGCCTGCTGAAATTGCACCTGATAAAGATATTGTTTATTACAATATCTATATTCCAACTACACCAAACCCAACAACCGGATATTTCGTGATTTTACCAAAAGATCAATTTAAAAATGCTAATTTAACTCGTCAAGAAGCAATAACTTTAATTATATCTGGTGGTATTTTACAACCAGAACAGTATAAAAAAGATGCTCATGTTGAAAAAAAATAAAATATTTATTTTTTAAAATTGCCTGTGAAAAATTGGATATAAAGTTTATCGATTTGATAACTATTTCCACCATTCTTTAATGAAGTATCAATTGCATACAAAGCATGATGAAATGATTTAATTTCATTCAGTTGATACTGCTTCCAACTTTGCTTCATAAAAGAAAAGGATAATCCAAAACTGACCTGCTTAACTGCTATATAATTTTTTTCTTGATTATATGCAATAAAGAAATAAGACTTATAAAGTTGGTCTGACCAAAAAGCTATCCAAAACATTTCTGAATATAATGATTTAATTTTTAACCATAATTCAAAAAAACTTTTTTCTTTTTTTTCAAATAGTAGCTGACTTAACAGAAACAATGATGTATCAGGAACAACCAGACGAGCTATCCATGACTCATAAAAATTTTTTATATCTAAACTTACAACATCTTGATAATTTTTTAATAGAAACAACTCATCCAAAGAATAGCTGTTTTTAATTTTATATATATCACGAATGAATGTTGCATTTTTTTGAGCTTTTTTTACATCATCAGTCATCCATAAAACTTTTGTATCATCTAAAAAATAACGATCCTTAAGAGAAACTATAGATATATTCTCTTGTTTAGGTAGTTTAGTTTTACTATCAAAAAAAATTATGACTTTATGGGGTCCTTCATAAGAAATCAAAAATGAAACCAATTCATTTTTTTGCTTTATTTTTAATGATGAAGCATCTGCTAACCAATAAACACAATCCATACCTAAAAACGACGTTGATAATTGCGATTTAAAAGAAAAATCACTTACCTGAATATCAATAGTTTTAATATCACAAGGTATTTCATTTTTTATAGATTTATATAATTGAGTAAAAAAAAGTTGTGAATAGGTACTTCCTTGAAATATAAAAACTGATTTTTCAGATTCAAGAAGAGAATTTGTTATATTTTTTAAAAAATGAGGAAGTTCCATGATAACCTAAAGAAAAAAAAAGGAGAGCATTTATTTAATGCTCTCCTTTTTTAGCATTTTATGCTGTTAAACCCAAACGAATTTTGCCACTCTCTTTTTCATAATCAAGAACAACAACTTTGATTTTACTTCCAATTGGATAATGTGAATCCATATTGTTTTGTAAATCACGAGGAATTTTTGAAATATGAACAAGCCCAGCTTTACCTGGTGCAATATCAACAAACAATCCAAATTCAGCGATACGAGCGATTTCACCATCTAAGATCATTCCTTGATCAACTTGATCAGCAAGAATTTTAACCCAAAGAATAGCTAAATCAATACCTTCTTTGTTTTTACCATAAATGTTTACGTCTGAACCTTCAATATCAATGGTTGTTCCAGTTTTTTCAATAATCTCTTTGATTATTTTTCCACCAGAACCAATAACTCCACCAACTTTATTAGGATCAATTGATACAGAATAAAAACGAGGAACTAAAGGAGACATTTCTTTATTAGGCTCAGTCATAACCTTACTCATTTCAGCAATAATATGTAAACGAGCTTTTTTAGCTTGTTCTAATGCTTTTAAGAATACAGATCTTGGAAGACCGCCTTTATATTTAATATCCATTTGAATTGCATTAATACCTTCGACGGTACCAGCAACTTTAAAATCCATTAATCCTAATGAATCTTCAAATCCTGTTATATCTGTAATAGCTTGGAATGATCCTGGCTCTCCCTCTAGAAGACCCATTGCTATTCCACCAACCATTCCACTTATAGGCACTCCAGCATTCATTAGAGCCATTGTAGCTCCACAAACTGTAGCCATAGAACTTGAACCATTAGATTCTAAAATGTCTGACACAACACGAGTTGTATAAGGGAAATTTTCTTTTTTTGGCATTACTTGTGCAATAGCTGATAAAGCTAAATAACCATGTCCAACTTCTCTACGACCTGCGCCACGTAAAGGCTTAACTTCACCTGTAGAAAATGGAGGGAAGTTATAATGAAGCATGAAATTTGATTCTACAACATCTTCACTCATAATATCATCAGTTTTTTGAGCATCTTTGCCACTACCAAGAGTAACACTTACTAAAGCTTGTGTTTGTCCACGTCGAAACAAAGATGAACCATGCACAGATGATAAAAGACCAACTTCTGTTGAGATATCACGAACTTTATCAAAATCTCTACCATCAATACGTTTACCACGTCGGATAACTTCTGATGCTAAACCTTTTTTAAGAACCGTATCAATAACAAAATCAAGCTCTGAAGTTCCACACTCTAAAGCTTTTACTTCTTCTGCATATTTTGCATGAAAATCTTCTTTTATAGATTTAACTGCAACCTTAACATCTTCTTTTTTAAATTCTGCATTAAAAACTTGATCTAATACATCATAATCTACAAAAGAAGTTATTTTGTCACTCCATGAATGCCAATCAAAATGTGTTGATTCTGGAGCAGATTTAATAATCTGTAATTCTTTAGCTATTTCTTCTTGCCATGTAACTAATTTACGAATAATATCATGAGCTAAGAAGAAAACTTCAACCATTTCTGTTTCAGAAATACCTGTAGAAGCACCTTCAACCATGCAAATTCCGTCTTTAGTTCCAGCAATGATGAATCTAACATCAGATAAAATTTCTTCATCTGTTGTTGGGTTCATAATCCATTTACCATCGATTCTGCCAACTTGAACAGCTCCAATTGGTTCTAAAAATGGAATATGAGAAATAGTTAAAGCAATTGATGATGCAATTAATGCTAATACTGATGGAGTAGCATCTCTATCAACTGAATAAACAGTTGATAAAACTTGGACAGAATTAAAAAAATAAGTAGGAAATAAAGGGCGTAAAGAACGATCAATTAATCGAGCTGTCAAAACTTCCTTATCAGATGACCTACCTTCTCGCTTTAAATATCCACCAGGAATTTTACCTGCTGCTGAAAATCCCTCACGGTAATCTACCATTAAAGGTAAAAAACCAGGAAAATCTTTTAATGGTGACATTACAGCAGTTGTTAAAATTGCTGTACCACCTTTTTTCAACCAAGCAGAACCATCTGCTTGTTGAGCCATGTTTCCAATTTCTAGCTCAAGACCAAGCTCATCTAATCTAAAAGTTTTTTTCATACTGATACTACTTTCTTAAATTCAATCTCTTAAGTAAATCTTTATATAATTCTTTATTTGTACTGTGCAAATATTTCAAATGTGCTTTACGATATGAAACTTTTTGCAAAAGACCACGACGAGATGAAAAATCTTTATGATTTGTACCGCAATGTCCTTGTAATTTATTAATTTCAGCAGTTAAAACAGCTACTTGAACAGCTGAAGATCCTGTATCGTTGTCAGAAATTTTAAATTGCTCGATTATATTTTGCTTTTCTACCTGAGTTAACATGTTTTACAATCCTATGTATGAGAACTTTATTTATACTCAATTTTACTATGTTTATATACAATATACCATATTTTAAAGATTTTGGTAGGCACGAGCGGATTTGAACCGCTGACCCCTGCTACGTCAAAGCAGTGCTCTACCCCTGAGCTACGCGCCTACTTATTTTTCTTTATTTGGTTTTGTTTTTTAAGTTATCTGCTTCAATTGCTTCATGGATAGATTGATTATCATCCAAATATCTTTTTCTAAATGAAGCAATACCAGTTCCAGCAGGTATTAATTTACCAATAATAATATTTTCTTTTAATCCATATAAGTGATCAACGTGTCCAAAGACTGCTGCTTCAGAAAGAATTCTTGTTGTTTCTTGAAATGATGCTGCCGCAAAAACACTTTCTGTGCTCAATGAAGCCATCGTAATACCCATAAGAATTGGTTTTGCTACAGCAGCGCGTTTACCGTCTGCTCGTAACATTGTATTTACATTTCTAAAATGTACTTTATCAACACGATCACCAATAAGGAAGTCTGTATCACCTGGTTCAACAATACGAACTTTTCTTAACATCTGTTTTACAATCAGCTCAATATGTCTGTCATCAATATCTACACCCTGTAAACGATAAATTTCTTGTACCTGATTTACAATATAAGTTTGTAAAACATCTGGTCCTAAAATACGTAACAAATCATGCAGTATTGGAAGTCCTGTTGTTAAAGCATCTCCAGATTTAATACGATCACCATTTGCAACAATTAATTGTTTATCGCGAGGAATGAGGTAATCAAATGATTCTTCTCCAACGACTACACTGATTTTTCTATAACCTCTATGGAGTCCACAGAAAACAACTTCTCCATCAATATCTGATATAACAGCTGAATCTTTAGAGATTCGAGCTTCAAAAATTTCAGATATACGAGGTAAACCACCAGTAATATCTTTTGTTTTTGATGCTTCTCTTGGAATCTTAACTAAAACATCACCCGCTTTTACATCAAATTTATCAGCAACAAGAAGATATGAACTATGAGGAAGATAGTATTGAGCAATTTCTTCACCCGTACCATCAACAATCATAACTGCCGGCTGATACTTATCAGATTTATTTTCTAAAATATATTTCGTTGTTGATTTTGTTACTTCATCATGCTTTTCTTGCATAGTAACATTATTAATCAAATCGATATATTGAATAATACCATCTTTTTCACTGATGATAACATCATTCAATGAATCCATTTTTAACAATTCAGTATTTTCTTCTACTTTTGCACCATCAAGAACAAATAATTCAGCTCCATATGCAGTTGATACTTCACGTAATTCACGTCCATCTTTTGCAATAATAGCCATTTTACCTTCACGACTTACAACAATAATTTTATTGTCTCTATTCGTAACGGTACGAATTCCACGATATTCAATAGTACCTTCATAACCAGATGTATCCGAAGCTTTTTCAGAAACACTCGCAGTACCACCAATATGGAATGTTCTCATGGTTAACTGAGTTCCAGGTTCACCAATTGATTGCGCTGCAATAATACCAACAGTAACACCCACCTCTACAAGTTGACGAGTAGATAAATCCATACCATAACATTGTGTACAAGCACCACGTTTAGCTTGGCAAGATAAAACAGATCTAACTTGAACTGAAGTGAAATATGATTCTTTTAATCTTTCCAAATCATGAATCATTACCATTGAACCACGAGGCAATAGCAATTTACCGGTTAATGAATCTTTAAGATCTGCTGTTAAATGTCGACCGTAAATACGTTTCAACAATGCATACAAAACCTTACCAGATTCTTTTAAATTTTCTAAAACAACAAATCCTAATGTGCCACAATCTTGCATTGTAATAACAACATCTTGAGCAACGTCAACTAAACGACGAGTTAAATATCCAGAGTTTGCAGTTTTCAAAGCTGTATCAGCTTGACCTTTACGAGCACCGTGTGTTGAAATAAAGTATTCGAAAACACTTAATCCATTTTTAAAGTTACTCTTAACAGGAGTTTCCATAATCTCACCTGAAGGTTTTGCCATCAAACCACGCATACCTACAAGTTGTTTAATTTGATCACGACTACCACGAGCACCCGAATCTATTGACATAAATATAGGATTAAATGGTTTTTCTTTTTTATCAGCATTTAAATATGCAAATTCATCCGCATCTTCAAAATCTTGATACATAGCTTCTGCAACATCTGCTGTTGTTCTATTCCACAAACTAATAATTTTATTATAACGTTCGCCATTTGTAATTGCGCCGTCAATATACATTTGATCAGTTTTTGCTACCTGATCCTCAGCATTTTTTAATAAACTTACTTTTGAAGTTGGCTCTACCAAATCAGTAATAGGGAAAGAAATCCCTGCAATCGTAGCATACTCAAAGCCTATTTCCTTAATAACATCAAGAAAATCTATAAGCTTTTTTGATCCGAAATTGTCATATATATTTTCAACAAGCTGTGCAATATCTTTTTTACGTAATAATTTATTAACCCAAGCAATATCTGAACCTTGAGGTAATTTACTGTATAAAATTGCTCGACCAATTGTGGTTTCAACAATTAAACCACTTTCTAATCTTAATTTTACAATAGCGTGTAAACTAACTTCTTTACACTGATGAGCTAAAATAATTTCTTCTAAATTTGAAAAGACAGTTCCTTGTCCTTTTAAATTACAACGAATTTTTGTTAAATAGTGTAGACCTATGACCATCTCTTGAGAAGGAATTCCAAGTGGCTTACCATTTGAAGCTGACAATAAACTGTTTGTAGATAATACAAGATTTATTGTTTCTTTTTGTGCTTTATCACTTAATGGTAAATGCACAGCCATCTGATCACCATCGAAATCGGCATTAAATCCAGTACAAACTAATGGATGAATTTTAATAGCTTTTCCATCAACAAGAATTGGGTAAAACCCTTGAATACCTAAACGGTGAAGTGTTGGGGCACGATTCAATAATACACTTCGTCCTTGTACAACATAGTCAAGAACATCCCATACTATATCAACACCCTCTTCAACCATGCGTTTTGCAATACGCAAATTATCTGCTAATTCTCTTTTTAACAATTCAGCAAATACATATGCTTTAAATAACTCTAAAGCCATTTTTTTAGGCAAACCGCATTGATTCATTTTTAAATTTGGATCAACAACAATTACTGATCGACCTGAATAATCTACACGTTTACCAAGTAAATTTTGACGGAATCGACCTTGTTTACCACGAAGCATTTCACTTAATGATTTCAATGCTCGTTTATTACCACCACGAACAGGCTGCCCTCTGCGACCATTGTCAATCAATGAATCAACAGACTCTTGCAACATTCTTTTTTCATTTTTAATAATAACTTCAGGAGCTTCAATTTCTATAAGTCTCTGTAATCTAATATTTCTATTTAATACACGACGATACAACTCATTTAAATCTGAACTTGCAAATCTACCACCTTCTAAAGGAACCAAAGGTCTTAAATCCGGAGGTAAAACTGGCAAGACTTCCATAATCATCCAGTTTGGACGTAAGTCAGCCTGAGATAAACCGCTCAAAATTTTAATTCTGCGCATTATTTTATGACGAGCAGCAACTGAAGATGTGTTTTTATAAATTTCTTGCAATATAGCTGTTTCACCATCAAGATCTACCATTTCTAGTACTTGCTTAACAGCTTCAGCACCTGATAATGCTATAAATTCAATATCATCTGCATGATTTTCTTTATATTCATTATATTCACTATTAGTGATAATAGATTTACGAACCCATGATGATTCACCATGATGAACAACCATGTATGAATCAAAATAAATTACTCTTTCTAGTTCTTTAACTGAAAGATCTAAAACCAAACTTAAATAACTAGGTGTACCTTTTAAGTACCAAATGTGACACACCGGAGTTACTAACTCTATATGTCCCATACGTTCGCGTCGAACACGAGATTGAATTACTTCAACCCCACATTTTTCACAAGTTACACCACGATGTTTCATACGTTTATATTTACCGCAATTACATTCCCAATCCTTAACAGGACCAAAAATCTTAGCGCAAAACAGACCATCTTTTTCTGGTTTCAATGTACGGTAGTTAATAGTTTCAATTTTCTTAACTTCACCATACGAAAGAGATTTTATTTTATCTGGAGATGCCAATCTAACACGAACAGCATTAAACTGCGTTGGTTGTATGTATTCTCTAAATCTTTGTAATATTTGATTACTCACCTAGTTCTTCCTTTCCAGTCTTGAATAAATCAACTTGCAAACCTAAACTTTGAAGCTCTTTTACCAACACATTAAATGCTTCTGGTAATCCTGGATCAGGTATTTCATCTCCACGAATAATTGATTCATAGACTTTATGTCGGCCAATTACATCATCTGATTTATATGTTAACATTTCTTGTAATGCATAACTTGCGCCATATGCTTCAAGTGCCCAGATTTCCATCTCACCAAATCGCTGTCCACCAAACTGTGCTTTACCACCCAATGGTTGTTGCGTAATCAATGAATATGGTCCAACAGAACGAGCGTGAAGTTTATCATCTACCATGTGATTCAATTTAATTATATAAATCACACCGACGGTTACTGGTTGATCAAAATATTCTCCAGTTCTACCATCTCTTAATCGTAAAGCTCCTGACTCAGACAAACCAGCCTCTTTAAGTAAAGGTTGAATTTCTGTTTCAAAATTTGCACCTTGGAAAATAGGAATTGAGAAATGAACTCCATCCTTAATAGTTCGACGTGCTAAATTTAATAAACCATCTTTACCATGACCTTCTTCAAAAGAATCAATAACAGATCTACCAAAATATTTAACCAAATAATCTTTTACATGATTATAACTTTGTTCATCAAGAACTTTTTGTAAATTCTCTCCAAGTTTTTTACCTGCAAATCCTAGGATTGTTTCTAAAATTTGCCCTACGTTCATACGAGATGGCACACCAAGTGGATTTAAAATAACATCGACTTGAGTTCCATCATCAAGATATGGCATATCTTCTATAGGCACAATGTTTGAAATTACACCTTTGTTACCATGTCGTCCGGCAATTTTATCACCAACTGAAATAGTTCTTTTTGATGCAATATAAACTTTTACAACTTTAATAACACCTGAAGATAAATCATCACCTTTTTTCAAAACAGCAATTTTTTCTTCTTTAATGCTATCAAGAATTCTTAATTTCGTATTAAAAGCTTCATCAAGCTCTGCAAGAGCTTGCGCTTTATCTTTATCTTTAACTCTTAACAAAAACAATTCTTCAAGCGTTGATTCTTTTAATTTAGCTTTATCAAAAGCGCCATCTGTTAACAATGATTTTTTCATTGTTGTTACAGCTTGAACACCATCTAATGCTTCATAAAGCTTTTCAATTATCATATGAGTTAAAAACTTAGTTTGCTTCTCTAAATCAGCTTCTAATTTTTCAATTTTCTTAGCTACTTCTTCTTTATAGCGCTGATCTTTACGAACACCACTACGAGAGAATACTTTAACATCTACAACAGTACCTTCTACACCAGGAGAAACTCGTAATGAAGTATCTTTTACTTCACGTGATTTTTCACCAAATATAGCACGTAATAATTTCTCTTCTGGAGAAAACTGTACATCACCTTTTAAGGTAACTTTACCTACTAAAATATCACCCGGAAGAATTCTTGTTCCAACTTTAACAATACCGTAATCATCTAAGCTCGATAAAGCTTTTTCACCAACATTTGGAATATCTCTTGTAATCTCTTCTGGTCCAAGCTTGGTATCACGCGCATCTGAAACGTACTCATCAATACTCACTGATGTTAATACATCTTCTGAAGCTAAACGTTGACTTATAACGATTGCATCTTCAAAATTGTAACCACTCCATGGCATAAATGCCACAACAAGGTTAGTTCCTAAAGCTAATTCACCATGTTGAATAGCTGAACCATCTGTTAAAGTGTCTCCTTTAGCTACAATATCACCAATTTTAACAACTGGACGCTGATGAATCCAAGTGCTATAACTTGAGCGATTGAATTTTTTCAAGGTATAAACTTTGACACCTTTATCAACCCAATCTTCTATTGTTTTAAAGCTACTTTCTTCAGCCTTAACAATGATTTTATCTGCTGAAACATATTCAACAACACCATCATACTCTGCCATAATAACAGCACCAGAAGCTTTTGAAACCTCTGCTTCCATGCCAGTACCAACAAGAGGTGTTTGACAACGAACTAAAGGCACAGCTTGACGTTGCATGTTAGCACCCATCAAAGCTCTACTTGCATCATCATGTTCCAAGAATGGAATTAATGATGCAGCAACAGAAACAAGTTGTTGTGGTGATAAATCGATACAATCAACATCTTTGCTTTCAACATCAATGAAGTTACCTTCATGTCGCGCTAAAACTCGTTTATCTTTTAGTTGAGTTCCAGTTACATCTACAGCATCTGCTTGTGCAATAAATCGAGAGCCTTCTTCAAATGCATTTAAGAATATAACTTTATCAACGATTTTTCCATCAACCACTGGTCTATATGCAGACTCAATAAATCCTAAATCGTTTACCATTGCATAAGTTGCAAGTGATGAAATCAAACCAATTGTTTGTCCCTCAGGAGTTTCAATTGGACAGATTCGACCATAGTGAGATGTATGAACATCACGAACTTCATATGTAGCTCGATCTTTCATAACACCGCCAGGTCCTAGAGCTGACAAACGGCGTTTATGAGCTAATTCTGCAAGAGGATTAGTTTGATCCATAAATTGTGATAATTGACCTGAACCAAAAAATTCTCTTAATATAGCACTCAAAGGTTTTACATTTAAAAAATCTTGAGGCATTAAAGCACTTTGTATTTCTTGCATTCTAAATCGTTCTTTAGCAATTCTTTCCATACGGGCTAAGCCTGTATAAATTTGATTACTCAACAATTCACCAACTAAACGAACTCTTCTATTTCCCAAATGATCAATATCATCTAATTCGCCAATACCACGCTCTCTTAAAGCAATGATATATTGAATTGTTCCTAATATATCTTCATAAGTTAATGCTGTTTGAGTTTCATCAATATTCAAACCTAATTTATTATTTAAACGAATTCGACCAACTCGAGTTAAATCATAATAACGATTTGAGAAAAATTGACGCTCAAGTCTTTCCTTAACTTCAACAAGAGAAGCACTATCGCCTGGCCATATTTTTGCATGAAGATCATGTAAGGCTTCATCTTGAGTAAAGCAACGATCATGCATTAAAGTTAATGCCATAGTCGGTTGGAAAGCATATCCCTGAAGATCTATAAGATCTATAACTGATTGGTCCTGCTCCTTGATAATAGCACAATGAGACTCTGTAAGAGTTACACCTTGCTCTATTAACAATTCACCAGTTTCCATATCAATAAGATCTTTTCTTAATACTTTATTGAATAATAAAGCATCTTGAATAGATAAATTATCTATATTTAATTTTTGTAATTCAGAAAGTAAAGCACTTGTTACTCTTCGCCCTACAAACTTAGATGCATATTCTTCTGGCAACATACCTTGTTCAATTCGTTGACCAATAAGATTTTCATCTACTTTTTTAAATAAAGAACCATTATTAACCCAAATTAAATTAGATGAATAAAACAATGGTAAAATATCTTGACGAGGAGTCCCCATAGCTTGTAAGAATGTAGTAACAAGCACTTTCTTCTTTTTGTCAATTCTTACGTAAAGACAATCATTCGTATCAAACTCAAAATCAATCCATGAACCTCTCATAGGAATGATTCGAGCTAAATAATAAGGCTTGCCCCTTAAATCTTTATTCTTTTTACTTTTAGAGAACACAGCACCCGGAGAACGATGTAGCTGACTAACAACTACACGATCAACGCCATTAATAATAAAGGTACCTTGATTTCCAACAAACCATTGTCCATCTTGTTCATACAAATCAACCATGACTGGAACATCTGCAAAAAAAACATTTTGCTCTTTGATATCATGCACATTACGTACACCATTATCATCAATATCCCATGTGATTAGCTGTATTTTAACCTTTAAAGGAAATGAATACGTCTCTTCTCCATCTCGACATTCTTGAACGGAAAGAGGTACTTTAATACTTACACGAGAATGACAAGAAGGACACATTATGTAACGAGCACTTTTATTCAAACACTCTGTACATTTTTGTCCATCCTCTAAACGAGAACAATCTCGCTTATCACATCTAGAACATTCCCAAGTATAACGATTTGTAATACCTGTTAACAATCCACAAGTGCAAGCCCAATTACCAAGTTCATAACTCACGAATTCTAATGAAAGCTTATCACTATGTTCTATAGGAAAAACATCCCTTAGTGCCTTTTCCAATCCCATAACTATTCGCTCTGATGGCAAATAATCAAGTTGCACAAAATCATTAAATGACTTTGACTGCACCTCAATCAAATTAGGCACTGGAACAACATTTTTTAATTTTCCAAAGGACTTTCGTAAAATTATACTATCAACAGTCGAGCGAGATACCATGCTGCTCCTTATAAAAAAAACTCAACAATTCCTGTTCACTACCCCAATAAAACAACTAACTTACTACCGAAAGAACTTCTATGAAAGTTCTACTGTAGCTCCAACTGCTTCTAAAGCTTCTTTGATTTTTTGAGCTTCATCTTTTGCAATAGATTCAACAATTGCAACAGGAGCACTTTCAACCATAGTTTTAGCTTCTGCTAAACCAAGAGTGATAACTTGACGTAAAGCTTTAATAACTTTAATTTTTTCTGTACCCATAGATTTCAAAGTAACTTTGAATTCTGACTTTTCTTCTTTAGGCGCATCTGCTTCTGCTGCTGCTGCTGGTGCAGCCATAGACATTGCTGAAACACCAAAAGTTTCTTCAATAGCTTTTACAAGCTCAGAAAGTTCCAAAACTGTCATAGCTTGTACAGCTGTGATAATATCATTAAATTTTTGTGCCATGTGAGCATCCCCGAAAAACAATAATAACTTATATTCTTAATTAACTAATTCTACTACTCTGCTTGAGCATTCTTTTCTGCTATAGCTTTCAGTGACAATGCAAACATTGTTACTGGAGCATTTAAAGCACCACACAGTTGTGATAACAAAGCTTCTCTTGAAGGCAAAGAACCTAATACTGCAACCATTTTTGCATCATAGATTTTTGATTCAGAGCAACATGCTATAACTGTCAACTGTTCATTCTTCTTTGCAAAGTTACTTAAAACTTTTGCAACACTTGTCATATCATCTTGAGCAAATACATATGCAAGCTGTCCAATAAGAAGCGAATCCAAACCATGGCATTTGCTCATCTCTTTAAGAGCAATTCTTACCAAACGATTTTTTGCAACTTTTACAGAACCGCCTTTATCATCAAGTTCAAATCGAAGTTCTTTCATTTGAGCAACGGTCATACCTTGATAATTAACCAAGAAAGCTGCATTGCTACTAGAAAAACTTGTTTCCAAACTATCTATTGCTGATTGTTTTTGCTGCTTTTTCATTTCAGCGACCTTTGCTAGCTACTACGAAACTTGTTCTAAATTAACACCAATCCCAATACCCATAGATGAAGAGATTGTTACTTTTCTTATAAACTTACCTTTTGAAGTTGCTGGTTTAGACCCAGCTAAAGTTTTCATAAAAGTAGCAAAATTTTCTTGCAATTGGTTTACATCAAACGATACTTTACCTATCGAGAAATGAACTAGGCCTTGCTTGTCATTTTTGTAAAAAGCTTTACCTTTTTTCAAATCAGCAACAATAGCACTAACATTTTGAGTTACTGTACCTAATTTTTTATTTGGTAATAAACCTTTAGGACCAAGAATTCTTGCTAGAACACCAATAGACGCAACCATGTCTGGTGTTGCTACAGCAAAATCAAAATCTACCCAACCTTGAGAAATCTTTTCTATTAAATCTTCTGCCCCTACAAAATCAGCTCCAGCTTTTTCAGCTTGAACAGCAGCATCGCCTTTAGCGAAAACAACAATTCTAACTTTCTTACCTGTGCCATGCGGCAAAACAAGGCCGCCACGAACAACTTGATCGCCCTTTGTAGCATCTATACCTAAATTAACATCAACATCAACAGACTCATCAAACTTAGCGTATGATAAATCTTTAACTTTCAAAACTGCATCTTTACTTGATAAAAGATCTAATGCTGATACAGCTTCTAAAGCCTTGCGGTGATTTTTACTCTGTTTTACCATTTAAGGTACTCCCCACTATGCAATAACATCAACACCCATACTTCTAGCTGTTCCTGCAACAGTTTTTTTAGCCTGATCCATATCACGTGTATTTAAATCTGGCATTTTAATCTGTGCAATCTCTTCAATTTCTCCCCAAGTTATTTTACCAACTTTGGTCTCATGCGGACGAGAAGAACCTTTTTTCAGATTAATTTTCTTACGAATAAGTTCTGATGTTGGTGAAGTTTTTAATACAAAAGAAAAAGTTTTATCTTTATAAATTGTAATAAGAACCGGAACCGACTCACCCTTACGAGGTAACGACTGAGCGTTATACTGTTTACAAAATTCCATCATGTTTACGCCATGAGGACCAAGAACAGAACCAACAGGAGGCGCAGGAGTTGCTCCGCCAGCTGGTAGAACCATCTTTACAACAGCTTTAATTACTTTTTTTGACATACGCACTACCTACTAAATTTATTTTTTTACTTGATCAAACCTTAACTCAACAGGAGTCATTCGACCAAAAATACTTACCTTAATAGTAAGTTTTTTTGTATCCGTATCTACTTTCTCTATGACACCTACAAAACCTGCAAATGGTCCATCTTCGACTGTTATCTCACTGTCAACAATGAAATCATCTTTGTCAGCAGAAAGAACAACACCACCTTTAATCTTTTCAAGGATTCGATCAACTTCTTTATGTGATAAAGCCATTGGATCTTTTCCCCCTAAGAAGCGCAAGACACGGGGTGTAACAAGGACAAACCTTACAAGCTCTGGAGCTATCTCCATTTCAATTAATACATAGCCAGGAAAGAGCTGTTGGTCTTTTTCTTCAATAGCACCAAACATTTGCTTCATTTTAGCAGTCGGAACAAGAACTGCACCAAGACGATCATTATGATTATCCGTTCTAATCCGCTGATCCAAATCCGCTTTTACCTGCTCTTCATATCCAGCATAGATTTGAAGTACATACCATCGTTTCATGTAATAACATCCCTAACTAATAAACCCCAGAATTCAAATTTAACGAACATTAAAAACAAGCGCTGCTAATGTTTTTGTTGCTCCAACATGGAACACATAATTGACAAAACTTAAAAACAAAGTGAATGTCAATATTATAATAAGAGCAACGGTCGTAGCGCCTATAAATTCTTCCCTAGTTGGCCAAACAATTTTTGACAACTCAACTTTTACTTCTTTAAAAAACATTCCAACATTCTTCATATTCTAGGCCTTAATAGATCTATTTTTTTAATAAAACCGTTTAAAAATGGCAGGCCAGGAGGGATTCGAACCCCCAACACGCAGATTTGGAGTCTGCTGCTCTACCGTTGGAGCTACTGACCTAACAATTAATAATAATCAAAAGTGCAACCCACGCTCACAAAAGCTTTGCATGGAGCCCGCGACCGGATTTGAACCGGTGACCTCTTCCTTACCAAGGAAGTGCTCTACCGCTGAGCTACGTGGGCATATCCCTTAAGTAATTATACGGTTTTGTCAAACATTTGGTATAATTTTACCTCTTAATATAAGAGTTTAAAGAAAAAACAGAAAAAAACAACTTAGATTTAAAAAAAATGGAGCTGGTGACTGGACTTGAACCGGCAACCTACTGATTACAAATCAGTTGCTCTACCAATTGAGCTACACCAGCAGCTTTTTTAATTTCAAAATGGAGCGGGAAACGGGACTCGAACCCGCAACCTACAGCTTGGAAGGCTGTCGCTCTAGCCAATTGAGCTATTCCCGCATTATTTGGTGGCGAGGGAAGGATTCGAACCTTCGAAGGCAAAAGCCAACGGATTTACAGTCCGTCCCCTTTGACCGCTCGGGAACCTCGCCTCACTTGAAATATATCAAGAGTAATTATTCTATTACTTTTTGACTTGAATATCAACTACAAATTTATAAATTTATAAATAAATTATAACTATTGCTTTTATATCAATAATTCGATTAAAAAGCAACTTCAAAATAGATTCGACAAAAAACATCCTAATTATTGTACAAAAATAATAGTTTGATATCTTCATATAAAATCAAATTAGTTGGATAATTGATTATATCTTATAAAAGCAAAGACTCTTTCCATGGAATATTTACATCATTTCAAACTTTATATTTCATTTTTATTAATAGCCTGCAACTTTGTTTCTTATCTACACCCGTCAGAAGAAAAATCTTCTCAATTTGTTATTAAAAATTAGACAATCCAACATCAGATGAAATTCAAGGAATGATGAATATATTAAAATATAAAAAGACCAAATCTCGATTAGGCATGAATGAATCTGACCAAATTGAAATACAGAATTATTTTAAAAACTATCATTCTTTTTCTGAAAATAAAAAAAAACGAAATGGAATTCTTGTCTCAATAACAAGTAAAGATAATCCAATTATATCCGGTCAATTACAATTTGAACAAAAAAAATGGTAAAAAAGCTTTATATCATACTCTTGCTGTTCATCATGATCATAGAAATCAAGGAATTCCATCTGCATTAATGTATCATGCTGAAAAATCATGTATTGATCCTTCAACGAAAAGAATTAGAATTGATGTTGATACAGATAATGAACCTGCAATAGCATGTTATAAAAAATTTGGATTTAATCTTTCAACTAAAAAAAACAAGAAGCAAAAAAGTGTCTTCGGCTAAGAAAAAAACTTTAATTATTTTTTCTTACATTTTAAAATATCATGTACTTCTGCAACACAACTTGAACACCCTGTGCCTACCTCAAGCTGTTCTTTAAGTTTTTCAAATGTATCTGAGCCATCATCAATAGCCTGACAAATATCTGAATTCATAACACCCATACAAACACAAACCAAATGATCGTTCTTACAACAATCAATTGCATCTTTTTTCTTACAGCAACTCATTTAATCCCCTATTCAACATACCAATTTATTTTTCTTCTGACATCATCTATATAATTTAATTCTACAAAACAAACCGAATGATCAAGCAATGATTCTACAATTTCTGGCCATTCTATAATCACTAATGAATTGGGTTGATATAAAAATTCATCAAACCCTGCAAACAAAAAATCTTGCTTATCTTTAAGTCTATAAAGGTCAAAATGATAAAAAAGCTCATCTTTATTATTTTTATAAGCTTGAATATAAGTATAAGTTGGACTTTGCATTTCACTTTTAACACCAAGTTGTCGTAACATTTCTATGGCTAATGTTGTTTTGCCAGCACCAAGAGTACCTTTCAAGGCAATTATCTGAATGTTTTGGACTGACTCTAAAATCATTTTTGATATATTTGAAAGATCTGATATTGCAAAAACTTGCTCATGTTTTTTAATCATTAAATTTTAACAATCTTTTTAAATAATTTTTTATATTTTTTAGAACTATACTTTTTATCTTTATAAAAAGAACCAACCCTCATATCTTTATCTTGCTCTTTAGAAATTAACTTACGACTACCAAATTCCATTAAAGCATCTACTTCTATATTATCATCTATTGAACTTTTATGAATAGCCTGTGAAATTATAATTTCTTTTTTTTCATATTGCTTCATAACATTTTTCAAAATTTCATAAAACTCAACGACGCCTATTGATTCAATCTTACATTGCTCAGCATATTGTCGTAATTCTCGATCTAATGTAACCAATAAAATATCTAATCCTTGAGATGATTTTAATTTTATTTTAATAACATCATCCGCTGTTTGTTTATAACCAGAGTAATAAACTTGAATATGAGAATATATTTTTTCATATTCGTAATCTTCATTTTCTCCGTCAAACACAATAATTATTTCATTATTACTTAAACGTGCATACCTTTCAAATAAAGCTAAAAACTTGATTCTTTCTGTATTATGAATAAATTGAGTATGTAAAATAGTTTTGAGCAAATTATAGGCATCTATTAAAATAATCATGCTTTAAAGGCCATTCATTAAATAAAATTCTTCATTTTTACTATGGTTTACATTTACAAAGCATCTTATCTTATAGTAAAATAAAGCATGCTAGAAAGGAGCAAAAATTTCATGTCTCAACTTATACAACTGAAACAAAGAATCAAAGCTATTAAAGTTATAAAGAAAATTACGCATGCAATGCGTTTAATTTCTATGTCTTCTCGTGTGAAAATGATTAAACATTCTGAGAGTTTACAATACTTTCGTGATGAAATAACTCCATTGCTTTGCTCTCTTGAAAATGTACATCCTATTATAGACAAAAATCAACTTTTTCACAAAAATGTATGGATTCTTATTGCATCAGAAAAAGGTCTTTGCGGAAATTTCAACAATCTGATTTTTAATTATTTTGAAACTCAGCTCGAAAAAATAGATCCTTCAACACATACTTTCATTGCTGTTGGAAAACAAGCTGGTGATTATTTTACAAAAAAAGGCATAAAGATTTCTGCTCGATATGATAAACTATCCGCAAGCAAATTAGAAAAAACAGCAACTTTGTTATATGAATATTTATTAACAAATAAAGATTCTTATTCAAGCGTTACCTGTTTTTATAACAAATCCAAAACATTTTTCATTCAAGAACCTCAAAAATACCAATTGCTTCCAGTTGAACAACAATTAAGTTGCAACGTAACTGACACTGTCAAATTAGAAGATTATCATTGGGTTCAAAAACCAGAAGATGTAGTTCTTTGTATATTTCAATCATTTCTTAAGCTGAATGTTTTATTTATACTTTCACAATCAATGATATCTGAACAATCTTCACGTTTTTTATCTATGGATAGCTCAACTCGTAATGCAGAAAATTTGCTTAAAAAGATGAATCTTGAATATAATAAAATTCGTCAAACAAAAATAACAAAAGAGTTAACTGAGTTAATTAGTAGTTTCTAATATTGAGTCATACTATAAAAATGAAATATAAATGATGTATAGATTAGATACAAATCAACAACAAAAACTCAACTGTGCTCTTTTTTATCTCAAGGTTAAAGAATTAAAAAACTTATGCCAAAGATATTCAATAGAACCTCACGGTGAAAAAATAGATTTAATAAAAAACATATATCAATTTGTCACCACTGGTAAACCAACAATTGCACCAGTTATACCAAATATTTCTAAGGCAAAAAAGAATATACTTTATTCTTTAAATTTAGAAACTCTCATCTTGTATGGTAATTTTAAAAATGATTTAAAAACTCGAATATTTTTCAAAAGCTTAATTGGTAATCATTTTCATTATACTGCTTTTGGGATTGACTGGATTAAAAAAAATTGGTTTGCTGGGACACCACCTACCTATGGAGAATTTGCAATCTATTGGCAAAAAGAACATACACACAGGACTTCCTCAAATTAATTGAAATCGAATGAAAGATTCGATCTAGACGTTCTTTCTAAAAAAGTATAGGCTTCTTTTTTTGTGATCAAACTTAAAAAGGAGCCTATAAGTGTTTGCAAACATATCTTCAAATTACGTAAAAACTTTAGTTTTGTCTACTTCTCATAAAAATTTTACTGCAATGGGACGTTTTAATAATCGCAGTGCTGATACAATTCAACGACAATTATCTCCCGC
>Ga0209491_10003748_pt1 | contig 24581 bp, 26 predicted proteins | sample BON02_FD_187213 | JGI IMG/M metagenome (GOLD analysis project Ga0209491, IMG submission 187213) | Freshwater microbial communities from Lake Bonney liftoff mats and glacier meltwater in Antarctica - BON-02 (SPAdes) (version 2) | ecosystem: Environmental > Aquatic > Freshwater > Ice > Glacier...
ATATATATATATATATATATATATATATATATATATATATATATATAAATATATATATATATATATATATATATATATATATATATATATATATATATATATACATGTACACATACATATGTATATTTATTCATATACACTTATATATATGTATATATATATATATATATATATATCAATATCTTTATATATGTATGGATATATAAATATTGATATATGTATTTACATATATATATATTTATTTATTTATATACATATATAAATATATGAATATATATATATGAATATCAATACGTACACATATATATATATATATGTGTATTTATAAAGATATGTGTATATGCGTACATAATTGTAAATGCATATGTCTGTAATTGTATACATGTGTATATATATGTGCGTATCTTCATATTTAGAGAGAGAGACAACCGGAGAGCATGAGAGTAAGAGAAACAGACAGAGACAGCGAGAGAGAGAGAAGGAGAGGCACAGAGAGAGAGAGAGAAAGAGAGAGAATGCGCCCTTCCCCAACAGCGAGAGGGAAAGAGAGACAGAGAGCGCGCGAAAGACAAAGAGAGACAGAGAAAGAGACAAAGGGACAGAGATACAGACTGACAGAATGCAAGAGACAGAAATAACTTGTTTGAAAGAGATTGAGACAAAAACACACTGAAATAAACACTGAGAGCAAAAGAGAGCGAGCACGCGCTTGAGGAAACCGGCAAGAGAAAGAAAGAGAGAGAGACAGAGAGCGAAAGAAAGAACCCAATAGAGAGAGTGCGGGAGACACAAAAATTCAAAGTGACAGAAGTATGGACAGACAGAGAAAGATAGCGAGAGAGAGATAGATAAAAAAAGAGAGCAACAGAGAGAGAGAGAAAGAGAGAAAGAGTCAGAAAGACAGAGTTTTAGACAGAAAGATCATGAAAGAGAGAAAAAGTGAGGTATATAGAGAGAGAGAGAAAGAAAGAGAAAGAGAAAGAAAGAGAGATAGAGAGAACGAGCAACAGAAAGGTAGAGAGAGAGAGATAGATAGAGAATGAGAGAAAGACAGAGACATGCAGAAAGAGACAGAGAGAAAGAGGGTCTGAGAGAGACAGACAGATACCAAGAATGACAGAAAGGAGTTATAAAAGAAAAAAAAGAGAGAGAAAGAGAGAGATTGAGAGAGCGAGAGAAAGAGCAGGAATGAGCACAAGAGAGAGAGAGAGAGAAAAAGAGAGAGAGTGGAGAGACAGAGAGAGACAGAGCGTGTGAGTGAAAGAGAGTGTGAGAGGTAGAGACAGAGTGAGAATGAGAGCGAGAGCGTCAGAAAGAAAGAGAGGGAGAAAGGGAGACAGGGAGAGAGAGAAATTGGGATAGTGAGAGAGTGCGCCAGAGAGCGGGGATGATCAAGAGAGAGAGAGAGAGAGAGACACAGAGAGAGAGAGAGAGAGAAAGAGAGAGTATAGGACAGACAGACAGAAAGAGTAAAAGAAAGAGAGAGAGACCAAGAGACAGCGTGCGCATTTGAGAGAGAGCGCGAGAAAGTGGGAGAGAGACATGTACAGAGAGAGAGAGAAAGCCTTAGAGAGAACGCGAAAGACAAAAAGAAACAGAACAAATCATAAAAAGATAGAAGTAGGGAGAGAGAGAGACAGATAAATTGAAAGAGAGCGAGGGGGTGGCACAGAAAGAAAGAGTAAAACAGTGCAAGAGAGAGATATAGAGTGAGGCAAAGAGTGAGTCAGAAGAAAAAGAGAGAGAGTCGGAGACAAGAAAAAAAATGAGAGAGAGAATCAGAAAGCGAGGGAGAGAAAGAGGGAGAGTGGCACACAGACACCAAGATACAGAGAGGGAGAGAGAGACAGTGAGACAGAGACGGAGAAAGAGAGAAAGTGTGAGTGTGAGACAGTCAGATAAAGAGCGCGACAGAAAAACAGAGAGACAGAGAGACAGAGAGACAGAGAGACAGAGAGAAAGGGAGAGAGACAGAGAGAGAGAGAGTAAGAGACGTAGAGACAGAGACGGAAAGAGAGAGACAAAGAGAAATAGAGAGAAGGAGAGAGAGATAAAGACAGAGAGACAGAGACAGAGACAGGAAAAAGGGAGAGAAAGAGAGAGAAAGAGAGACAGATAAAGAGAAGAAGAGAAAAAGAGAAAGTAAATGAGAGAGACGAAGACAGAGAGATCATAGATTGAAAGCAAGAGACAGAGAGAAAGAGAGCGAGAAAGCGAGATAGAGTGAGAGTGATAGAGAGAGAGTAAAAAAGAGACATGCTGTGACCAAGATACATGAAGACAGAAAGAGATAAAGAGAGAGAGAGAGAGAGAGAGAGAGAGTTAGAGAAACAGAGAGAAAGAGACACAGAAACCGAGAGAGAAAGACAAAGAAAAAGATACTTAGACAGATAGATAGATAGACATGAAGAAAGAGAAAGAGACAGAGAGGCAGACAAAGGAAAAATGAGAGCGACAGTAACAAGGACAAAGAGAGTGCGCAAGAGAGAGAAAGAGAGAGAGAGAGTAAGAGTATGAAGGAGACAAATAGAGAGAGAGCGTGTGTGAGAGAGATAGGGATAGAGAGAGAAAAAGACAGCACGCGCATCTGTGTGTGATAGAAAGAGAGACATTGTGTATGTGCGTGTGAAAGAGTGAGAGGGAGCGAAAGAGAGAGAGAGAAAGAGAAAGAGAGATACAGAGAAAGAGAGATTGAGAGACAAAGCGTGAGAGAAACAGAGACATGCAGAAAGAGACAGAGAGAAAGAGGGTCTGAGAGAGACAGACAGATACCAAGAATGACAGAAAGGAGTTATAAAAGAAAAAAAAGAGAGAGAAAGAGAGAGATTGAGAGAGCGAGAGAAAGAGCAGGAATGAGCACAAGAGAGAGAGAGAGAGAAAAAGAGAGAGAGTGGAGAGACAGAGAGAGACAGAGCGTGTGAGTGAAAGAGAGTGTGAGAGGTAGAGACAGAGTGAGAATGAGAGCGAGAGCGTCAGAAAGAAAGAGAGGGAGAAAGGGAGACAGGGAGAGAGAGAAATTGGGATAGTGAGAGAGTGCGCCAGAGAGCGGGGATGATCAAGAGAGAGAGAGAGAGAGAGACACAGAGAGAGAGAGAGAGAGAAAGAGAGAGTATAGGACAGACAGACAGAAAGAGTAAAAGAAAGAGAGAGAGACCAAGAGACAGCGTGCGCATTTGAGAGAGAGCGCGAGAAAGTGGGAGAGAGACATGTACAGAGAGAGAGAGAAAGCCTTAGAGAGAACGCGAAAGACAAAAAGAAACAGAACAAATCATAAAAAGATAGAAGTAGGGAGAGAGAGAGACAGATAAATTGAAAGAGAGCGAGGGGGTGGCACAGAAAGAAAGAGTAAAACAGTGCAAGAGAGAGATATAGAGTGAGGCAAAGAGTGAGTCAGAAGAAAAAGAGAGAGAGTCGGAGACAAGAAAAAAAATGAGAGAGAGAATCAGAAAGCGAGGGAGAGAAAGAGGGAGAGTGGCACACAGACACCAAGATACAGAGAGGGAGAGAGAGACAGTGAGACAGAGACGGAGAAAGAGAGAAAGTGTGAGTGTGAGACAGTCAGATAAAGAGCGCGACAGAAAAACAGAGAGACAGAGAGACAGAGAGACAGAGAGACAGAGAGAAAGGGAGAGAGACAGAGAGAGAGAGAGTAAGAGACGTAGAGACAGAGACGGAAAGAGAGAGACAAAGAGAAATAGAGAGAAGGAGAGAGAGATAAAGACAGAGAGACAGAGACAGAGACAGGAAAAAGGGAGAGAAAGAGAGAGAAAGAGAGACAGATAAAGAGAAGAAGAGAAAAAGAGAAAGTAAATGAGAGAGACGAAGACAGAGAGATCATAGATTGAAAGCAAGAGACAGAGAGAAAGAGAGCGAGAAAGCGAGATAGAGTGAGAGTGATAGAGAGAGAGTAAAAAAGAGACATGCTGTGACCAAGATACATGAAGACAGAAAGAGATAAAGAGAGAGAGAGAGAGAGAGAGAGAGAGTTAGAGAAACAGAGAGAAAGAGACACAGAAACCGAGAGAGAAAGACAAAGAAAAAGATACTTAGACAGATAGATAGATCGACATGAAGAAAGAGAAAGAGACAGAGAGGCAGACAAAGGAAAAATGAGAGCGACAGTAACAAGGACAAAGAAAGTGCGCAAGAGAGAGAAACAGAGAGAGAGAGTAAGAGTATGAAGGAGACAAATAGAGAGAGAGCGTGTGTGAGAGAGATAGGGATAGAGAGAGAAAAAGACCGCACGCGCATCTGTGTGTGATAGAAAGAGAGACATTGTGTATTTGCGTGTGAAAGAGTGAGAGAGAGCGAAAGAGAGAGAGAGAAAGAGAGAGAGAGATACAGAGAAAGAGAGATTGAGAGACAAAGCGTGAGAGCAGAAGAGGGAGAGATAGAGCAAGTGTGTGTTTATTTGTGGGAGCGAGAAACAAAGAAAGAGACCGAGAAACAGTGAGAAAAGGGGGGGGGAGAGAGAGAGAACAATGTAGTCCCAGCACCCATCAAGCGACCCCGCTTCGAAAACAAAAAAAATCATCAATGTGAGTTCTGGCACATACCACTCAGCGGGATTGACATCTGATGGATTACTTTACACCTGGGGACAGGGGGACAATTTTTACAATTACACCGGTCTCGGATACTTCAGTCCAGTAGAAACTGGGTTGCCTCGTGAACTCTCAATTTCTGTCTTTGACTCTGCTTGTGTCAGCTCCTTGCACAACATAAGACAAACAGATTTGCTAGACTTCGCTGTAGGTCTGTAGCCACGGATTGGATGCGATGCCCCGCACTGCAGAACACCACGTGACTTTATTCGATAAATGTTTCAATACGTGCGTGATTCTGCGTCAGGCAGAACTGCCGATAGCTTTCAGTCTCTGCTCGGTCCCCTACCTTAATTTCGATTTTCAACAGTTGGTAGTATGTAATGAATAAAGTTCATATTCAAATGGAAAATGGGCGAAATGACTTAAAGAATGCTGAAAATAAGCCATCAAGTAATGTGTTGAGTGGAAGAGAAAATTGATTACAGTGCTCACAAGAAAAAAGATTATGGGCCATAAATATTGATTTGTCCTGACAATCAACACAATGATTTTAGTATTCTTTCAATATGAAAGCATCAAATCTTCCATCCGACACTTGAGCTCGTGATTTCCAACTCATCTTTGTAATCTGAAATATTTGTATTGCAATTGTGTGTGTTCACATCTCTTATCAAATAGAACGACGGCAGCACTTTGTCAAATGAGTTGGGCAGCAACAACAGAAAAAAAAAAGTTAACAAGTAATTACCGATCTGAAGCTGCAACACTGTAGATCCTCTGCCCAAGGATGTTTGACCACTCTGGAGTTTCTGCTACACATAACCACAACAGGTTTACTTCATATCCTAGATTCAGGGATGCAGAAAGGGTAAAATGCGTTCGGACTGTCGATTCGATCTTTCAAAATCAAAACACATATCAAACAAATTGCAAATACCCGCAGCAGAGATATTATAAGAACCTTAATTTGAAAGTTTACAAAATATGTGTCCAGAAAAGTGCAATTACACTGCGTCATATCATAAATTCTAGTCCTGGGGAGTTAAGATAGTCAAAATGCGTTTGACGTACCATGGGTAGCATTCTAAATTGAAAACAATCGCTGTTCTTGCACGTTCCCTCATGATCAAAATATGATACGACCTTGAATTAGAAGCTTGGTTACATCTTTGTTTAAGAAGATACAAAACACTTGAAGACAAGGATGAACAGCACAGAAATTGACTTGATTCAAACTTTTGTGGGTCCAACGGACCCACAAAGCACACAATTTACAACACCAGCCATACATTTCGGAAAAATGTGTCAACAGTTTGAGTATGTTAAGCTCTCTTATGCAAACAAAATTTGCATGTATGCAGTTTTGTTTTCAATTCACATTCGCTTTTTTGCATGTGTCTTGTGAATCCGCATTCCTGCTTTCCATTTTGTTTTGGTCTTGATGCGTAAGCACTAGATTCATCATCTAAGATGCACACCTGAACACCGATAGATTTAGCTGGCGTGCATAAATATAAATTCATTTGTGATCGAATGCATGGGGCAGGTAGCGTAACATTGTGGCAGGTTACCTCATAGCAAATTGACAAGAAGCTAAAAACTTTATATATTCTTATTGTATTTCGCCACACGAGTCTTTGCAGAAAATGAATATTATAATTATTACAGACGCAAGTATTATTGTGAGTTTTTGAATTTGCGATGTGGACGCAAATCGCTGAACTTTGCGCCATTTCATTATAAAATCTTAACTGCGACTGGTTGATTATTACTTTCTTTCTCATGTGCAAAAAAAGTGGATTCCTCAAACTACGTGTCATGTTGAATACGTCAAGAAAAATGGTCGCAAGCGGAACTGTGGGACACACAAATCTTTCCCTTCTGTTTGGTTTGCAAATGTGCATACAACAAAAAGTGGAGTCCTCACTCTTTTATCTGCATTGCGCAGAAGTACAGTATTTGTAAAATGTACAGACAATCTGGAAACAATTAAGTCCCATGGGACATTGCCCCTTGTATGTTGTCATGGACATGCGAATATGTATCATATTCAAACGTACTATTCCTGTCCTCTATTGTACAGATACCAATATTCTGACCACATGCAAAAAAATATGAATGATTGGATGTGAATATATACATGTAAGAACGGTAAGTCGTACGAATTAGCCCGGTTTGCCCAATAAGCTCGACCCGGACCCGAAAGTATCTTCATCGTCTTTTGCCAGCCTATTGGGCAAACCGGGCTAAAGCTGGTAGCAGGATCGATTTTCAGACAACTTTCCCATACTCAAATCTCTAAAAGTGAGTTCAAAACCGATATTTCAAATTGTGCATTACTTGATATCCAACTCAAATCAGATATCCAACTCAAATCATTTGGTGTTTGTGGAGCTTCCCAAATTAGATCATTTGTAGGAAAGCGTTTTCACAGTCTCTGTTCCAAAAAGAAGGGTTTGAACACTGGGGGTGTTCCTTCGTTTCTGAGTTGAAGCTGAGGTCAACTTCTTCCTCAGAGGAAAACTTTGCCGGCAAGATGACTTGGATTACTTCATGGAGATGTTGCAGTTATTGAACTCACCTTTAGAAGGAGCGAGTCAGGGAACGTAGTCGAAAAATTGATGCTTCTACCGGCGTATGTTGTGAGACTCGCCGTTTTCACAAAACGGTATTTAATTGCCAACACAATCCACTCAGCGAGCATGCCTGTCCCTAGCAGGCGTACCCCCATGCGGGCTTCCGTCTGTTCGCATGGTTGGTGTTGCCCCACCATGATGCGGCGGCCGTCCCAGGTAGTGATTTGCGGTTAGCGAAGTTTGAACGGATGTTGCCCCACTATTTCTTCCGGCCACTGACGGATTCGCGGTGAGCCGGGTTCGAACTGGTGACCTTGCGATCTTGTGAGAACGGTAAGTCGTAAAAAATTAGCCCGGTATGCCACATACACTCGACCCGGACCCGAAAGTACCTAGCTACATTCTTTCGGATCCGGGTCGAGCCTATTTGGCATACCGGGCAAAGCCGTACGACTTACCATTCTCACAATACAGGATTAGATTCAAACAGATATACACGCATGTTTGCATATGTACATATATGCAAATGTAAATATCACAGATTCATATACAATATGCATTATTACGATGAAGAACTACCCGCTTCTTCCATAATCACATATACCAAGCAATACATGTAAAAGACCAACAAGGGCATAGCAAACAACATCAATTGTTGCCAAGACATTACACAGATGATTGGCGACACACTACGCAAATTTGCACACATATCATAAAATTGAATCATCTTTCACGTGACAGAACTTCAGACATCACATTTCAAAGAAGTCCCTCTTCATATCTTCTGCATTCCATGATGATGACTTGCTTGAAGAAGTTTGACATTGTGTCTGAATTCAAATGCTCTGTGTCGTGTATGTGTTAGTATACGTGATATGGTCATAGAATTCACTAGAAGTACTTTTATATTTGTGACAATAATGTGCGCTGCCAAGAGCTCATGATGGCTCCAGGCCTTAATCATGAAATGAGTGAAGATCAATTCAACATGTTCTGGCTTACCTGGTGTAGGTACCAGAAAACAAACGAAATTCAAGTGAATTGCTTGACCGAAATTGCAGTAGACGTGATACAAGCATAAAAATACCTATTCTTCCATGAACCACCGTTTGAGAACTTGTGCTCGAAGCACTTCAGGGCTTTGAAAATTGACCTGTGAGACGTCTTGATCAAACCCTAGATTAAGCCAAGTGTCGATTTCATTTTGTAAGCAATTCGTTGTGTGAAGAGCTAATTGCTTGGTATGATAATTGAAAATTGCCCATTCCTGCTTACTGATTGGCCCCAACTGGTTACTTGGAAACTGCTCAACATGACCGGTCCTTCCGATTGAGAAGATGAAATCTCGAAATGCCTCTTCAGTCCAAAACTTTTCATCAGACAATGCTAACTTGCAAGTCGAGACCTGAATCTGAAGCTCTGAAAATGAATGAGGAATTTGATGAATATAGCATTTATCACGGTGATGCGGTAGTTTCATCTGAATTTCGGTCATCACAGGCATAAAACCCGCCGTGGAAACATGAGATTTACTCAGAATTATCTCCATGATCCCGGGAGGGTTTCGTGCATACGTATCCAGTTTCCACGTGCCATTTACGTCTTTACCCCCACATGGGTCCCCTGCAAGACATCCAATCGTTTCATTAATAATTGATGAAAGGGCGTCACTTCCAACTGCAATGGAGTGCATCTTTGTTTCCATATCTCTTAACCCGTAAAAGTATTTTGGCAGAATTGCTTGTGCTCTTTGACAGAGGGAATCAAGAGCACACTCAAAGGGATCTTTCTTTTCGAGCAAGACACTAGCAGAGAAATGCTTCCCAAGTACATCACTATCATTTCGAGATTTGTGGCTGTCCCATGTTGAAATCATGTCGTTCAGAACCACTATTGGACAATTGAGGATTGAGGAGTATAGACCCCAATATAGATCAGATGGAATGCCTGCAAAACTCCGACCCACACTTAAACTTTCTTGGCACTGTGAACAAAACCAGTTCACAAGCTCCTCCTCACCGGTAATAGACTTAGCTTGCTTCACAAAACCATGCAAATCCTTAAGAGTTTGGCAATTTTGAACTTGCCTCAGGGCTTGGCCTAAATGTTCGCGAAATTTTTTATCAGTTCTGTAGTACTTCCTCACGGGTCCCATTTCAGAGCCGAAGAGAATCGCAAGACGATTTTCTTGTGGAATTGCATAACACTGCAGACAAATCAAAAGGGAAGACACGATATTCTCCATGGCTCTCAAAACCGTGGCACAAATTTTGTTGTGCGCTGGTTTCATGTGACCTTGGAACATTTGCATGCACTGCCGTGCAGATGCGCAACTTGGATATGGTCCCAACAAACCAATGCTGTATAATGGAGCGCAGATCACAGTCCGTCCCAATTGAAATGCTGTACTATCAAGATTTGAAATCAAAGTGACGCGCCATAGAAAAAGATCTCGCGACAGTCGTGTTTCAGAAAACAACGGCAATGCATGCTCGTTAGGCTCATTGAAATTGCTGATTTTCCTCAAGATTTTCTGAATTGAATCGGATGGGCAACTTAACAATTCGCGAATGAACCGTGGTAGATCTTTGTACGGGAGCAGTCCACATGACCCCCAAATGTTTTGGACCTTGAAGTCGAGAAGCATTGGTGTATAGTGTGAAACAGCTGTGTTTTGTCCCCCCGAACGCGACAGGACCAGAAAATGACTGCTTTTGAGGTCATCGGGATTCGCCACCGCGTCCTTCGCAAGGAATAAAATATTGTCGTCGTCTGGTGTCAAAACGAGGATCGAAATCGAAATTTTTAAAACTTCGCTCAAAAATGCGCGAAAAAGATGCAAAAGCGTCGTGTAAAAATAATGTGAAATTCCATTCTCCACCTGATCACTGCTTCGAGCAATGAGATTCAAAAAATCTGATATCCTCATATCTTGGGACAGGCCTGCGCCTTCTTGACTATGTGAGCACACGCCCAACTTCACCGATTGATCCAAGATTTCTCGAACATCATGTTGTTGGCAACACCAGCGGGCAAACCAAAATCGAGCACATCCGGTGAGACTATCGTTGAACACATATCTGTGGAGCGATGTGAAGCGCAGGGGCCGAGGAAAGAGAGCGTCATAAAATCTGACCCCATGTTCTGGGTTTGCACTCAACATGACACTCAAGGAACATGAGTGGGGAAAGCAGCAACCGTTTCCAGGAACCTCAAGGATGTTCACTTCTGAGGTTTGACCACGAAGGTCACTTGCAGTGGGCCCAACAACACAGAGTGTGAGAGTGTCAAGAATTCGTTTGAAATCAAGTTTTTTTCTCCGTGACTTGTCGTGCTTGGCTTGTTTGCTCAATGTTGTCAAAAGGTCAACAGACCCTTTTGATTCGTTTCGATTTGCCTGGTCATGCGTGCCTTTGCTGCTTTGGCATTTTTTCCAATTCGTCACTCGAACTGCGACGGTTTCGCCAAGAATATTGCTTTGTCCACCAATTGATGGTCGACTTAAATGCTCACTGGCAAGCGGCAATTGCAAGCCTTTGGGCCACGCGAAAGTAGGAACTATGCTATCATAATACAGTACAAAGCGATTGTCGGGAACAGCACAGAAAAGGAAATCCTTGCTCTGTGCCCCATTGACACTACTCTTCGTGGCATCTGATTTTCCAGCAACAAAATAACGAGCACCGGCGGCGTGGAAAATAACAACTTGCTTGGGACCATCATATTTGATGGGAACACTAAGTACAAGGTCTGCACCACCCTGGCCCTTGTTGTAATCTGGCCAATTTTGTTCACATTTCATGAACACGCATCCCTGCCCAACTAATGCACTCTCAGCAGGATTATCCAAAAATGTAGAGACCACCTTGTTCAACTCGAATGGTTGCAAAACTTTCTCAAATGTCAAGATCCTTTGTGTCATTTTACCCAAGCAACGTAAATCACCCTGTGCATTCTTTCCCAGCCCTGTTTCGAGTGAAGCAGTGGACAAAATGACTGTTTCACGGGATTGCTCTAGATTTGACTTCCACGACTCATGATTGTTTTCTTGAGTCATCGCCAAGCTCTTTCTGTTGGCACTTGAGGAAGCGGCATAGAGTTTTTTCTTGCCGTTTCCAGCATGATCCTTGAATGTAGAAGGGAATATCTGCAGCGACTCCCCATAGCCAGATGGCAGCAGCGACTCCCCATGGTCAGGAATCGAAACCCCCCACTTCGCACGTTGATGCAAGGATATGTCAAACCCTCCCACCTCATGATAACGAACTGCACCGTCCATTGCAACGGTTACATTCTCTTCTGAAATCTGTGCATCCCAATGACTTCTTTTCAGGTCTCGCACCCACACTTCGAATCGGGAGAAATCTAAAAAAATTGATGAAACAGCCGAAGCTACGTTATCGAAAAAATTGTGGGCGCTCGTTTTGTCATGGATCTTGATGAGATCAGATGATCGGAGATACAGCTGCTCAATCACTGCAATAGAATAGAGCCAGCATGCATTACTCTTGGATGGTTGCGTGTATACCTCTGGAAAGTGAAATTCCAATCCTTCAATGAGTGTTCGCCTGTCTGCGACCGAATATTCAGGGAAAAGTATATGGTCATTTATTGCAAGAAAAGCCTGCAACAGGCCCAGAATATCGGTGTGCTCTTTTCCTAAATACGAGTCCTTCTTCAGTCGGATTTCATACTCAGATGTATATGAGTCCAAAACTGCACCTGCCAACCCATCTGTAGTTTTGACAATTACAACTGGAAAAAAATGGTTCGAGATCCAAGGACCCCCCACGATAAATGTGATACAGTCTCCATACCGTGCAAATGGAAAGAGAGATTCAACTACTGCAACCATGTCAAAGCGAAGCTTGTGCAATTTGTATTCAGTTTTTTTCCTGATTGAGGCTGACTTCCTGAAAGCCTCAGGCAAGGCGAGTAGACTTGCCTGCCGAATGAATGATTCTGCACTCTCGCCTTCGGGACATTTAAATTCACGCAAACATGCACTCGTGGGTGCATGAAGATGACTACATTGGCGCTTCACCACTTTCGTTTCGAGAAGTTTTTTGATAGCTCCCATGCCATCTTCATGCAACTCGAAGTCACCCTGTATTTGCATGGTGATGGTGATGTCGTTCCCTTCGTACACACGTGGCAATTTATCCAACATTGCCAACGGTGAGATTCTTGACTGTTGCTGCTTTGAGTTTGACGTTGGCGTCAATGCCGCGTGCAAACCCTCAAATGCCATACCTGACAGTGTAATGATTTTGTTTGGGAGTCCTGAGGCATCGTGAGCCTTTGCCAAGCTTGCAATGACAGCATGCATCAAGAGTTCACTGCCAAAATTGGGTGAATCTTCTCGGACGCTTCCATCCTTTTGGAGAATTCCAGCGAGAAAGTATTGCCAAATTTCGTCAGTGCGCTTCTTCTCAGCTGTCATTTCCTCGAACACGAAGCCTGTAAACATTTTTTGTATTTTGTAATTCTCCGTCACGGCACAACCTGACGTGCTCTTGTGGAGTTTGCCATGGCTGCTTCTCAAGGAACCTTTGCGAGGGCTTCTCCTGCTGGTTGCCATCTGTTCATATGTACATGCACTTTTAGACAGCGGGCCGTATGTTCGACACAATCTCTCAATGACTCAAGACACATTTACATACTCAACTGTATTTTCGTGCTCTCGCCACGAGATCATCTTCTTCAATAGTCTCATGTGAAATTGCACATGTGTTTGTGTTGTTTCGAGAACGAATGTGGTACAACGTTACACCCTTAATCTTCAGGTGTAATCATGACAACGATGTCTCACTTCACGTTCCAGCATTTACATATGAGTAGTACGTTACTGTCATGAGTACGAAAGAAGCAAAACCCTGTGGTGAACCCTTCAATATTTGTACCTGGCCTGCATTCGAGGATGTATCGGTGTCTGGCTTTTCAAGCTTGACTTTGATCCCCGATCCTTTTTTGGAACCCAGCTGCTGAGAAGGCAATGACATTCGGAATGAGGAGGGGGGTAATGGTTTGTTCGAGAAAACATAAGTTCACAACGTGCATATCCATTGGGAACCACATCTATTCATATGTACATGCACTTTTAGACAGCGGGCCGTATGTTCGACACAATCTCTCAATGACTCAGACACATTTACATACTCAACTTCATTTTCGTGCTCTCGCCACGAGATCATCTTCTTCAATAGTCTCATGTGAAATTGCACATGTGTTTGTGTTGTTTCGAGAACGAATGTGGTACAACGTTACACCCTTAATCTTCAGGTGTAATCATGACAACGATGTCTCACTTCACGTTCCAGCATTTACATATGAGTAGTGCATATCCATTGATAACCACATCTTACATGCATACAGTATGTCAAATTATGTATGATCCTTTTTCACCTATTCAAATCAGAAAAATAGGAACTCTTTGTACGAAGCGTTGTTCCATACCTGTGATGCAAGCAAATCGTTTGGTTTGCTGGATCTTGGAGCGATATGGCCAACAGTTTTGGCTGTTGACAGATCCAGCACACTGCCTTCAACAGAAGAACCAGGCGTTGTTGTATGCCCACCTTCAGCCTGGATTTGGATGTGTTTGTGTGAGTAGTTTTGAATTCGCATTTTCATACGAGTTGGAACATCTTCCGGCAGGTGCAGTGTGCCTCAAATAACATAGACACATTTCTTGAAAACACTTGAGCATTGAATTCGCAATGCCTAAAATAATGATAACATACACCTGCAATAGCATCCTTTTGCTTTTGTTAAGAAGGCAACGACACTGCGTGGCTTGCCTTCTTGGGTGTAGCAATCGATAAGGGGAAGAGTATTTGTGTTTTCGAGTGAGCGTGAGATGACAGGTCCATATCCATTGAGAAATACATCTTACATGCGTACAGTATGTCAAAAGTATGATTATGTATCATCCTTTGTAATATGTTCAAATAACGAAAAATATAAACTCTTTGTACGAGGTGTTGCTCCATACCCCAGATGCAGACAAATTCTCTGGAGTGCCGGGGCTTTCAGCGATATTGGAAACAGCATTGGTCCTCCGCAGCTCGTTCAGAAAATCGTCCCACCACCGTAATTTTCTCCCAACAAAATCATGGACGTGCCCACTCCCACCATTCAGATTGTACTTGCATAAGGGATCTGTGCATGCGTGGTGACCTTTTTGCAAATCATCGTAAATAGCATGGAGCCGACACTCGAACCACGGGATAAATTTATGAAGCTTCAAGTCAAACCCATCGCAATATGCATCTGGATCCTCAAATTGCGCATTAAATTTGAAATGATGAAGGCTATCCAACTCTGCTGGCATCTGTGTATTCATTCATAAACATAATGAGATTTGAGAACTTTAGCAATCTGCACAAAAGAACTGTGTGCCAATACGAGTCATAAATGAGAGTCCTCAAAAAATGTCTATTGGTGTATGAATAGAACTCACCTGGTGATCTGGAAAAATATCGGTGATCAAGGTCCCTCCTTGGAGAGCACACTGGAACAATTCCAAAAATTTTTGTGCATTTGCCTGTGCTTCGCCTGGTGTCTTGCTCGTGGTGGGATGAAAGATTTTTTTTTTCGCAAAGACAAAACCCATTGACACCACTGCTATCTTACGTTGTTTCTTTGAAAGATCTCCTGGAAATGCTTTGCCTGCTGCTCGCTGTGTAGTCGTTTCAGAAGTGGAATTGACTCCTGGTTTTTGTCTATATTTGTCAAAGCACAACGAACTGCGCAAGAAGTCATCCGGAATATCTCCACTGGCTCCTTGTTTTGTCTGCAAGTGCTTCAAAGCAAATATTTGCAGGTCCGCAGCCTTTGTCTGGTTATTGCAATCGTCCTGAAAATTTTTTTGCGGCATACAGGTAAATAGCAAACTTCGCATGTGAAAACGAAGTGAAGCCCAGACTTCAGGTGATTGGTTCCTGAATTTGAGGTTGAACTTCTTCCATATTGTTGGTATCGGCACCGGATTTCCACTGTTGTCCGACAACCACGAAGGTTCCAAAAATTGTGCCATCTCTGGTCTTGATTGCAACATTCTCAGCTGTGCCCAAGCCAAGAGGTGCGCGAAAAGTATCTGTACTTCGGAAATTTTGTTTTTGTTTTTGACTGCCTTACTTTCGTTTGGTTCTCCTGAATCAAGTGAGCCTTCGCTCTTGCTCTCCTTGGATTGTATAAGCAAACAGCCTGTACTACTTCGCACACCTTCGCATGAGAACTTGAGAATCGACTTGACAAGCTGTTGCGCACTGTATTGAGTTGTCACATTCTTGTCTAGCTCAAATTTTTGGGCGGGACCCTTTGCCTGTTCACACATCTTCTCTACGAGAGCCCTGATGGCATCTCCACCAGATGCTTGGCTCAATTGTCTGAATGATTCCAAAGTTTTATTGAGAGCAAGTGAATTTCTGCCACCCACAAACTCCATCGTGTTTGCTGGTCCTCCTATCTTGACGGAGAACATGAGGGGCATGTCTTCCAGCCAATTGTCCTGGATGCAGAAGTGGTATCTCTGATTATAAAGTCGCTCACGCTCATAATTCAATTGCTGAAGGCGATCGAATAAGTCTTCGGCTTCAACTTCGAGATTAGAGAGGGCGTCACAGTCACGTTGAAACAATCTCTTCAAAGCCCTTGCCATGGATTCAGGATGGACTTTGCGTTTTGAGTTGAATGTTTCACGATAAATTTGCGTTTGAAAAGAGCGCAACGCTTCGATTCGCCTAGGTCCGGCACGAGGTACAACAGGCTCAGTGCTTCTTTTGTTCCTCTGCCATTGCACAAGACGTCAGTATTTTGAATTTGCATTTGACTTCTTTTAAATGGATTATCTCTCTTCCAGCTTATAGTTGAATTCCTCACTGCAAACTAGCACTTAATTATCCGTCCAGCACCCATGCAAAGATGTTGCTATCCTGTGATAGCATGCCATTGCAATTGTCGCATCAAACATCTTATTATTAAGCAGCAGTTCTGACACTCACAAATTGATTTGACACGCAAGCATGCTTGCACGCAAGACAACTTGCCGCAGCGGATTTGGCTTTTTGTGGAATAAGAATTACCACGAAAAAAAACGATTGCTCACAAGTGCAAAATTCAAGAGCAGCGCACATACATCTTACAAAGCAACATGGGGGGACAAACATACCTTTGTTTTTGCACCTCTATCCTGACCTGTATTTAGCGGATCTCGCGCGTGAAACATTTCACTTTCTGAAGCAGATCTTTTTTTGGAGGTGCCACGTGCATCCAACCGTTCCCGATCAAACCCCTCACCCTCATCGCTGTTGCTGTGATCTGAACCAGCAGACAAATCCTCATCCTGCATGTGACAACTCAAAACACGGTCCTCGAGCACATCACGACCTCCGTCAATAGACTTTCCCCGAGAGCTAAGAAGATTGCGCAACTCTGAATCAGAAACAGAAGCCAGAAAAGGAATTGGTTTTGAATCCTGCTGGGAATCTTCATCACTTTCGGCTGATTTTGGCTCAGGACTCGTCTTCATACGCTGTTTTCCCCTCCGCCATTGCACAAGCCGTCAGTATGTTGAATTTGCATTTGACCTCTTTCAAATGGATTAGCTCTCTTCCAGCTTATAGTTGACTTCCTCACTGCAAACCACAGTTAATTATCCGTCCAGCACCCATGCAGAGATGCTGTTATCCTATGATAGCATGCCATTGCAATTGTCGCATTAAACATCATATGCATCAGTTCTGACACTCACACATTGATTGGGCACTCCGCAGGTTTGCACGGAAGACAACTTGCCGCAGCGGATTTGACTTTTTGTGTAATAAGAATTACCACGCAAAAAATCGATTACTCACAAGTGCAATATTCAAGAGCAGCGCAGATGCATCATGAAAGCAGCAGGGGGGGACAAACATACCTTTGTACTTGCACCTCTATCCTGACCTATCCTTCGCGGATCTTGCGCGACAAACGTTGCACTGCCTGAAGTAGAGCTTGTTTTTGACGTGCCACTTGCTTTCAACGGGTCCGGTGCATCCTCCTCCTTGTGAACGCTGTTGGATTGACCTGAAGAAGAAGGATGATTCTGTGCCGACACGTCACCTGGATTCTCACTGTGCTTGAGCACACCACGAGCGGTAGACTTTCCCCGTGGGCTAACACGAAAAGAGGGGCGTGTTGAATCACCCTTGAGATCTTGATCACTTCCGGCTGCTGGCTGGAGAATCGTCCCAAACAGCTGTAACTCGATATCGTCTTGGTCTTTGTCAAACCAGTCATCATAAAGGCGATTCTTTTTCTGAGCAAAACTTCCATCAGTATTCAAATCGCATTTAAACAGCATCTGATTCAATGTTACTTCCGACATGTCCGACATGAAGCTCAAAATTTTCAAGTCACGATCCCCATGCTCCTGAGTAGCAGAATCCAAAGTTGCATTATGGCGCGAGAAATCCTCTGTACCTACCTTCGTTCGCTTTTGACAATCACTGCGGCGCGCGCTATTGACAGAGCCCGAAGGGTCATTATCTGACTTTGTGGATTCCAGATTTTTGTTTTGCCTCCCCTCGCCCGTTTTCCTTTTCCTTTTCTCACCATCGGTAGCATCCTGCCCTGCATTGACATTTGCTATCACCGAATTGAGTTTTGGTGAGGCGTGCAAACTGGCTCCTACTGTCTGCTCGTCCCGTGTCTCGTGCGAGTCAGGCCATGCATTTGCATGCGACTTGTCGCTTGCCGTGGTCACCTGCAAGTTTTTCTTAGCTGATGGGCTCCCGTTCGTAAGTTCACCGTAATGGCCCCCCGCCATTATCTCCTGTTGACCTGTCTGGTGCTCCACTGAAATTTCGAGGCCCGTCTGAGATGAATCCATGTGACCTTTATCGTGCCCTCTTGTGTCTCCAAAATGTTGCGTCTGGACACCACTGCTTGGTGGATCACTTGTCTTCTGTATAGGTTGCCCAGTGGCGACCACTTGTATATGCTCGCCATTGCCCCCCGGCATTATCTCCTGTTGTCTTGTCTTCTCCTTCTCTGAAACCACAAGAACAGCCAGCGCGCCACAGTTGCGCCCTAGATTCCTTTTCCGCGGCTTTCCGTGCCAGCCATATATATATATATATTTATATATATATATATATATATATATATATATATATATATATATATATATATATATATCCAACAATTTTAGTTCGACCTGACATTCAATGCACGACAAACGTCAACACCAGCAAACAGATCAACTCGAGACAAGATTATGTTTGTGAATCACAACCAAACATGCAACGGATGGAAGTCCTTCGGACAAACAAAAATTCGTGATTTCGAGTTGGCAGAACCTAGTCACTTAAAGAAGAAGCACAGTACACATGTGGAGGCCAATACATGCTTCTGCACCACGTCCTTCTACAGCCAAGAGGCCCGAAAAAAACAATTGCCCACAACTGTAAGCACTAGCAATTGGTCCTCCTTTCTCTCCTGCCCATTTCTCCTCCTCTCTTCTCTTTGGACAAACAAGATTTTGGACAAAAGCGAAGAGACAAAATTTCAATGAAAAAATTAGATATTAACTAAAATCTTCTAGATTCCAAACACTGCTTTTTTCGCGAATTGGAATGTTGCAAATCATAATCGCACGAACTGCTTGTTCACATGCTCGCCACATGTGACACCATCACACCATTGCTCGCCACCATGTGACCATTGCTCGCTACATGGCAACATCCTTGCCATGGAACTTGTAGTCTGCATCAAATGCACTTTTGAGGAGGACTTTTCCAAACTACAGATGGAACCGCTAGCGGAGGTGATGTTTGCATTAGGGGGCCGGCGCTGTCCTCCCGACGGCGGCGTGCTGGCAGTGCGAGGTGACTGCATTGCGACCCTCTTTGCGTCAATGCAAGGTGTGTGCAAGGAAGAGAGCGATGGTAGATTGGGGGGCGCATTGACACATGCACACACCCACACAAATATACACATACAAAAACCCACAAACATATCTCGCACACATACACACAAACTATCGCACGCACTCACACACACATACACACACACACACATACACACACACAAACGCGCACACAAACATACACACACACACACAAACACACTCACAATCATACACACACTTTTACACACACAATCACACACATACACACACATACACTGACGCATACACACATACACACACACACACACACACACACACAAACACACACACACACACACACATTCAACCACACAAATTGAACACATATCAATGCTCTCACAATCAAAAACACACAATCGCTACCACCATTACGCGATAATCCTCCCCCCCGAAATCATACACCGTGTCATACTTTATAAGAGTAGTATCACAAATTCTGCACACACGCCTCTGGCGCACAGCCTCCCTACCTGCCTCAACCCTGATGTACAATATCCAGCATTACTTAATATGTGCGTGTGTGCGAGTGTATCTGTAGAAAGTGCTACAGATTGGCACAGGTATTAGGACACTTTAATCCAGATCTCTTTCCGCAACAGAGCCACTAATGATAGTGCTCTTGTACGAAAAATAACCCACAAAAAGAAGGCATCCACACACAATTTCCACTTGCTTCCTCCGTCAACAACATTTGGTCTTCAACAAGACTCGAACTACACACCTTTTGCCCTACAAATAGCTAACAAAATTCCAAGTCTTTTCACCATGAAAAATCTCGGGTTTTAACGGTTCTGCTGGTACTGAGGCATTGATCACTTGGTGGTGAAAATGATTTCGCTGAGCTATTTTCAAAAAAAATTGGGAGATTTCTTTCGCCTACGGAGGCCACCCATGGTACAGTACCACTCTGTGAGTACCAGTTCTCACACTCTTGCCTCTTTTCCTGCACCGTTTTGTCTTTATCCCCTGCCAACAAAACATAAACTAACACCCTTGAACCCCCAACACGACACACACAAAGGCTCCCTCGCATCATTGTGTACAACAGTACTAACACACTTCTCACGTCGTATAGTCTCCTTCCTCTGCCAACAACACTGAGACTTACAACCCTCACTCCCCCTTCAGCACATACAACATTTCCCTCTCGCACAAACGCGACAAACACACACGCAACACACTCACAAGCATCACACGCAAACGCAAAACCAAAAAACGCCCCACACTCTCACGCAACAAACACACACGCACAACACACACACACAACACACAGACATGCAGCTCACACACACGCCACACACACACACTCAGAGCTCTCGGCATTACTGTTCAGGGCGGGCCTAACCCTTTTTTTTTTTCCCGGGCCTTATCGTGTTCCTCCCCTGGTGTTTGTGTCTAACTACACATGTTTTCTGCATTCATTTCGATAAATGTATATACATATACGTACATTGTAAAAACAAGACACACTTACCTGTTCTCAAACGGAACACACAAACCATATATGTGTGTACAAATATTTGCACATACAAATACAGGTTCATATGTATGTTGACCGCACGTGTGTTTGTGAGTGTGTGTTTGTGTTTGTGCGTAGGTGCTTGTTTGTGTGTGTGTGTGCGTTTGTGTGTGATTGTGTTTGTAGGTACGTGTATGTGTATGTGTGTGTGCGTGTGTGAGTGCACTTGTGTGCATTTGCATGTATGTGTGTCAGATTTTGTGTGCATTTGCATGTGTGGTTGTGCACGTGTGTGTGTGCGCGCATGTGTGTGTATAAGTGTGTGTCAATGTGAGCGTGCACGTGCATGCATGATGGTGTGTGTGTATGTGTGTGTGTGTTTGTGCGTGTGTGTATGTGTATGTTTGTGCGTGTGTTTGTGCATTCGTTTGTGAATATGTGTGTGCGTGTGTGCGTGTGTGTTTGAGTGTGTGTGTGCGTGCGCGGGTGTATGTGTACGTGTGTGTGTATGTGTGTGCGTGCACATGTGTGTGCATGAGAACGAGAGTATAAGTGTTAGAGAGAGTTGGATAAAAATTACTTTCGCGTGCGCGGCTTTGTGTGTGTGTATGTGTATGTATATGTGTGTGTCTGTGCGAGAGAGACAAGGAGAAACAAAAAGTGTATGTAGGTGTCTACGTGTGTGTTTGTGTGTTGTTGTATGTGCGTACAATTGTGCTTTACTGCAGGACATGTGCCAACGTGTGTTCTGATTTGGTGACCATGTGTGTAAAAGACTGTTCAGATTGGTTGACTATGTGCGTGTATATATGTGTGTACATGTGTATGTACCCGTGTGTGTGCTTGTGAATATGTAAATATGTGAGTGTGCGTGTGTATGCGCGTGTGCTTGTGCATGTGTGTGGGTGTGTGTGTCAAAGAGAGTATCCTCTAGCTGTCTTACCCGCATGTTTTCTCTCTTTCTCTTTCTCTCTCCATCTCCAATCTGTCCATCTGGCTGTCTCGCTCGTGGCATCTCTATGTCGTTTCCTCCTTCGCTTGAGCTTTCTCTCTGCCTGTTTGTCTATCTCTCTTTCTCTCTCGTGCTGTTTGTCTTGCCCCCTCTCTCTATCAAACGCACAACACCTCTCTCTCTCTTTCCTTCTCTCTCTTCATTTTGCCCTCTGTCTCTCTCTCGGACTCTTTGACTGTTGTTCCTTCTATCTCACTCTGCATCCCTGTCCCCACCTTTCTGTCTTTGCGTGTGTGTTTTTGTCTCCCTCTTTCTCTTTGTCCTTTTTCTTTTTTGCCCTCTTCGTCCATTTCTGTCTATGTCTGTTTTCCTCTCTATGTCATTATATGTCTATTTCTTTGCCACTCTGTGTCTTTGTCTCTCTGTCTCACTGTCATTCCGTCTCTCAGTCTTTCTGTTGCTCTTTGTCTCGGGTGTCTCTCTCTTCTCTTTGTGTCTATGCCTCTGTGACAACCTGTGTCTCTTTGTGTTTGTATGTGTGTGTGTGTGAGTTTGTGTGTGAGTGTGTGTGTGTGCGTGCGTGTGGGTGGGTGTTTTGTCTGTGTGTGAGTGCATGTGTGTGTGTCGGTCAGTCTGTCGGTCAATCAGCCTGACTGTCTTTATGTCGGTCTATATGTCTCTGTGTCTCTGTCTCTCTCTCCCTGTCTCTCTTTGTTTCTCTCTCTCTCTGTCTCTCTGTCTCTCTCTGTTGCTTTCTCTTTTTCTCTTTCTTTCTCTCTCTATCTTTCTTTCTCTCTCTCTCACTCTCTTTTTCTCTCTCTCTCTTTCTCTCTCATTGTTTCTCTCCCTGTTTGTCTCTCTCTCTTTCTCGCTCTCTCTCACAAACACACATAATCTCTTTGTCTCTTTCTGTTTCTATTTGTCTCTGTCTCTCTCGGTCTCACACTCTCTTTTTCTCACTTGCTCTAACCCTATCTCTCTCGCTCTCTCTCTCTTCGTTCTGTCTGTCACTCACTCTGACTTCCGCTCTCTCTGACTCTCTCTCTTTCTCTCTCTCTCTCTCTTTCTTCCTCTGTCTCTCTTTATGTTTCTATCTCTCTTGCTCTCTCTCCCTTTTGGTATCTCACTGTCCGTCCGTCTGTCTATCAATCTGCCTGACACTCTATATGTTGGTTTGTCTCTGTTCCTTTGTCACTGTCTGTCTGTCTTTCTCTCTGTCTCTTTCTCTCTGTACCTCTCTCTCTGTTTCTCTCTCTCTCTCTTTCTCTCTCTCTCTCGCTCTCTCTTTCTCTTTCTTTCTCTCCCTATCTCTCTCTCTGTCTCTCTCTCGCGCGATCTCTCTCTCTATTTCTTTCGCTCTCTCTCTCTCTCACTTGTTTTCTCTTTCTCTCTGCGTACCTGTCTGTCTCTCTCTCTCTGACACACATACACACACACACCCTCAAATTGTTTTATCCTTATCTCTCTATCGCTCTCTCTATGTCTCTCTCTTTCTCTTGCTCTCTCTCACTCTCTTTCGCTTTCTTCCTGTCGCTCTTTCTTTGTCTATCTCTGTTTCTGTCTTCATCTTTCTGTCTGTCCCCCTCTGTCTCTGTCTGTGTGTGTGTTTCTCTCTCTCTCTCTCTTTGTCTCTCTCTCTCTCTCTCTCTCTCTCTCTGTATATTTCTCTGCCTTTCTGACTCTCTCTATCTTTGTCTCTCTCTCCCTCTCTTCTTGCCGCAAATCCCCTCCTCCGTCTCTATCTCTTTCGGTCTTCTCTCTCTCTCTCTCTCTCTCTCGCCGTCTATCTACCTGTCTGTTTGTCTGTCGGTCTGCCTGTCTGTCCCTGTCTTTTTGTCACTGTCTCTCATTTTCTATCTCTCTGTTTTTTAATCTCTGTTGCTATCTCTGTATCATTGTCGCTGTGTCTCTCTCTCTCTCTCTCTCTCCCTCTTTGTCTTCTCTCTCTTTGTCTCTTCCTCTCCGTCTCTCTCTCTCTCCTTCTCTTCCTCTCCGTCTCTCTCTCTCTCTCTCTCTCTCTCTCTCTTTGTCGCTCGCACTCTATGTCTTTCTGTCTCTCTCTCTCTCTCGCTCTCTCGCTCTCTCTCTTTGTCTGTCTCTCTCTCTCTTTGTCTGTCTCTCTCTCTCTCGCTCTCACTCTCTGTCTCTCTCTCTGTCTCTCTCTCTGTTTCTCTCTCTGTTTCTCTCTCTCTCTCATTCTTTCTCTCTCTCATGCTCTCCGTCTGTCTGTGTGTCTTTCTCTGTCTGACTGCTTGCCTTTATCTCTCTCTCTCTCTCTCTCTCTCTCTCTCTCCCTCTGTGTCTCTCTCTCTTTCCCTTTCTCTCTTTCTCTTTATATGTGTATGTATATACATATATTTATATATAAACATATAAATACATGTAAAAATATACATCGTTATATATGTATGTATAAATGCATTCATATATTTATATATATACATATACATATAAATATATATACCTACATATACGACAGTACGACAAGGTCGTCGAACTGTAACCGGCCTACGAATGCAGAGTATGCTAGCTTTGCATGTGCACCGACTACTTCGTGGAGACGTCTGAGGGACAGGCCTACTTGAGTACCATCGCGTCGTGGGTGCGGCAGGCCATGCGAGCTACTGATAGACAGGTATCCGGGGCTACTGTTGGACAGGCATCCGCCCCGTAGGTTTCAATACTATTAAACATATTACAACGAATCCTTCTTTGCGTGCACGCGCAGGTTCTCAATCTTGTACACTTCGCAAGCAGCCCACCCTCCTGCGTCTTGAACAGCATGCTCACGAGGCGGTTCTTGCGCACGCCTTACAGGGCGATGATCTCGTCCTCGAAGATGGGCGCCTGATGCAGGCCCTGCAGCGTGCTTGACGTCGCAATCTCGTGCACGTGCTCGACAAACGACAACATCTGCGCTTTGACCTGCGCGGCGTGGCTCTGCAGCCACACGAGTTCAAGCACGACGACGTTGTCGGCGTCCCACAGGCACACAAAGTTGATACAAACATATATATATATATATATATATATTTATATATATATATATATACATATATATAAATATATATTTATATATATATATATATATATATATATATATATATATATATAT
>Ga0209491_10003749_pt1 | contig 24580 bp, 13 predicted proteins | sample BON02_FD_187213 | JGI IMG/M metagenome (GOLD analysis project Ga0209491, IMG submission 187213) | Freshwater microbial communities from Lake Bonney liftoff mats and glacier meltwater in Antarctica - BON-02 (SPAdes) (version 2) | ecosystem: Environmental > Aquatic > Freshwater > Ice > Glacier...
TTCCTGCCCACCCTTTGTTTTCTGGCAGGAGCACCATTGCCGGAAGAAAGACATTTGGATGGCGCTAATGCCTTCAATGCTTTTCTGGATAAAAAGTATGAAAGGGTGACTCCCCCAATTTGGTTTTTTCTTTTAAACTCCTCCAATATGCCAGGAATGGCTCAGATGTCCATGAGGAACGGAAACTATACGCTCATAGGTAAACTAACTCCCGAAAGAAAAGATTTCTCTCAGGGATCGCAGGAAGAAAAATATGCAGCTGTCGATTGGCTCAAAACAGCCATGCCTACCCAATTTGAATTATACAATATCAAAAAAGATTTGGGCCAAAAAAATGACCTTTCCGAAATAGAATACGATACTTTAATCCAAGTGATCCCAAAAATGCAGAAACTTTGGATGGAGATTAGAAATGAAGGACCCTGGTGGGGTAGGAATCCATGATTTTAGTTATTAAAATTGTATTCATCTCCCTATCAATAGATGGGAACTTTTATTGCTAATTTACCTTTTAATCAATACACTGAATTTAATGCCGAACATTAAGTAAAAACTTTATTCATTGATCATGTCAAGACCTATTAAAATTCTAATTTTGCCTTTTGCCTTCATGGTAATTATAGCATGTAAGCCCTCGGATAAAAATGCTACAGATACTCAAATGCCTGGCACCAATTTTATTCTGGCTCAGGAGGACCTGCCTGATTATGAAGAACGGATTGATCATAAAGGCCTTATAGAAGCGATAGGTGACCGCTATGGTGAATCACTAAGATCAGGAGAACATGTATACAATAATATTTGTATAAATTGCCATGGAACACCTGAACAAGTGGGGTCCATTCCCTCCGCCTTCAAATTTTGGGAGGGTGAATATAAAGTAGGTAATGATCCCTTTTCCATCTACCAAACGCTAAGCAGAGGGTATGGCTCTATGCCTCCTCAACCTCAGTTGACCCCTATAGAAAAATATGATCTCATCAATTATATCTCAGAGACCTTTGTAAAGGAAAGTAATCCGGGTCAGTACTATGAGGTTGATGAAACCTATTTAGCCAATTTACCTAAAGGGACTTCCCGAGGGCCTGAACCCACAGAGTACAAACCATGGGCAGCAATGGATTATGGCAATTTCTTAATTAATACTTATGAGGTGGTACCGGAGAATGCTCCTCCGAGAGAAAGATCTACTGGTCCCGTTCAGCCACTTCCGGATGAAAATTTTGCAGATGCTAATTTTGCTTATAAGGGTATAGGTGTAAGACTTGATCAGGGCGAAGGAGGGGTAGCTGCAGGTAAGGCCTGGATGATTTTTGACCATGACCTCATGCGATTGGCAGGAGCATGGACAGGTGAGGGTTTTATTGATTGGGAAGGAATTCTATTTAATGGAAAGCACAATATCTCGCCAAGAATAACAGGTGAACTTCACTTCGAAAATCCTACTTTACCAGGATGGGCTAATCCGGAAACAGGATCATTTGAAGATCCCAGGTTTATGGCCAGAGATAAAAGAAGATTTGGTCCATTGCCAAGGGATTGGGCACACTTTGAAGGACTGTATACTTTTGAGGATAAGGTGATTGTTTCTTATACCATAGGTGATGCCAATGTCCTTGAATCTTTCGGTTTAGAAACCATTAATCAATCAAAAATTTTTACCAGGACCTTCAATATTACCTCATCTGCTAAATTGATGAAAATGAGGGTAGCTCCAATAGGTACAGCGGTAGCAATCAAGGGGGAGGGGGCCACCCTTAAAGAAGAGAATGATTTTGTATTTATTGAAATACCTCCCAATTCACCTTCCAAATTTAAATTGTTCATGGCAAAGGATGATTTGGCTAGTTTGGAGGAATATGTGTCATCTTCACAAGCACCGGCTTCCCTGGAACAATTCACAAAAGGAGGACCGGCAAGGTATCCGGAGATATTGACATCCAATATTGTAAAAGATGATCAGGAAGGCCCCTTCCAGGTAGATGTATTAAATCCACCATTCAATAATTTGTGGAAAAATCAATTAAGATTAAGTGGATTGGATTTTTTTAAAGATACCAACAAAGGAGTCGTTTGTTCCTCTGATGGAGATGTCTGGTTGGTGGAAGGATTTACATCCGGGGCTGATCAGCTTACCTGGCAGCGCATTGCTTCTGGATTGTTTCAACCCTTAGGAATTAAGGTGGTCAATGAAGAAGTATTTGTTACGTGCAGGGATCAGTTGGTAAAATTACATGATCTTAACGGGGATAAAGAAACTGATTTTTATGAAAGCTTCAATAATGACCATCAGGTAACCGATCACTTTCATGAATTTGCCATGGGTTTGCAAACAGATAAGGAAGGAAACTTTTACTATGCTAAAAGTGCTAGACATGCCAGAGAGGCACTTGTACCCCAGCACGGCACCTTACTGAAGGTTAGCCCCGATGGGGAGCATACTGAAATTATTGCTACTGGCTTCCGGGCAGCCAATGGTGTGTGTATCAATCCTGACGGAAGTTTTATTGTGACGGACCAGGAAGGCCACTGGAATCCTATGAACAGGATCAATTGGGTCACAGAAGGTGGCTTTTATGGCAATATGTTTGGCTACAATCCTCCCGGTGACAGCACGAATACAGGTATGGAACAGCCTTTGGCTTGGGTGGATAGGGAATGGGACCAATCTCCTTCCGAATTACTCTGGGTAGACAGTGAAAAATGGGGGAATTTAAACGGACAATTATTAAATTTCTCCTATGGATATGGGAAGGTTTTTATGGTTCCTTTCGAGACTGTGGATGATCAGGTTCAGGGAGGAATTGTTGAGTTGCCCATTCCAAGATTTTCTACTGGAATAATGCGAGGTCGGTTCAATAAGGGAGATGGACAATTGTATGTTTGTGGATTATCTGCCTGGGGCTCCACACAACCTCAGCTTGGAGGTTTATTTAGAATAAGAAAAACGAACGCTCCACTGATGGTGCCAGTTGAGATAAACGCGCACAAAAATGGAATTACACTCAGTTTTACTGAAAAATTGAACCAAAAGAGTGTAGAAAATACAGACAATTATACTGTAACAACCTGGGATCTACTGCGTTCAAGGAAATATGGATCCAAACATTACAATACCCAAACCTTAACGGTATCCAAAGCTTCTATAGGTGAAAATCAAAATACATTGGAATTGAGTATCCCCGATATACAAGCTACATGGGGAATGGAGATTCATTACTCCATTGAAAATGAAAGCGGAAAACATATAAAAGGGGCTATCCAGAATACAATCCATAACCTAGGCAGTTCAGTTAATTGAAAAAAAGTATTCTTCCTCTTCGTTTATTCGAACATTCAGTCTCAATTTAACCCCAAATATTCAATTGAGAGCCATCTATTTTACTAATTTTCATAAGGTAGGTTTATTGAGAACTGTTAATTACTTATATCTCTTGACACTGTTTCGATTAGTAAATCATATTGTTCAGGCCTGTGGATTTGTAGGTTTTGCTTTTCTAACTTCTGCTGAGGGTTGTCAGCAGGAATAGGAAAGTATAGTATTTATGAAACGAACGAGAGAAGGCTGAAGGACACTATGTTGGTGGCATTGTAATTTTTATTGCAACAATGCTGACAAAATTTAACTGAAGGCGTACTTTCTAATAGTTGGATTTTAAATTGCCATTTTTTAAATCAATTTTATGCAACTACTACCTTCCAAGAAGGTAGTAGTTGCATAAGAAGGTATCGTCCTATGCAACTACAAACAAATATCTGGCATGCTGCCTTCTTATGGTAGTCAGACTACCTTAACTTTTCCCAGGTCTTAGATTCCGGGTTTATTAGAGGATCAAGTGCGACTATGTCAAAAGTAATTTTTGAAAAATGTAGCGGGAAATTCGTAGACCTTGCTATGTTTTATTTTAGTAATTCTATATGCTATTTTAGCATTGATAGTATCTTATTTGAACCTAAAATTGATTAAGTCACTTATTTTCATTATAATAGAGTTCAAGTATCTTACCACTATTCTACCATAAAAACCTTTAGTAATGCAGCCACTCCATTTTAAAGTTCCCAGATTAAAAGAAGAAACAGTTAGAGTTGAATGTTGGGAATTGGATAATTTTTTTGACCCGATCCATTTCCACGAGGAATTTCAGATTACATTAATTCTGAATGGGGAAGGCACCTTGTTTGTCGGGGAAAGTGTGGCCCCTTTTAAAAAAGGGGAGATCTTTTTATTCGGTAAAAACTTGCCCCATGTGCTAAGAAACAATCGATTGGTGAACCGAAATAGTGATAATAAAAATGCACGTGCTATTTCAATATTTTTTAATCAGGATGTCATTAAAAGAATATTGAATGAAGTGCCGGAGGCTTATGCCATAGAGCGGTTGATCGATTTTTCTGGAAAGGGGATCAAGGTTTCTGAAAACAGTAATGCTTCAATAAAAGAAAAAATGGCGGTAATGCCACAAAAAAAGAGTTTTGAAAAAATTCTGCTATTATTGGATATCCTTGGAAGTATATCGGATGAAAATCATTTGGTGTTTTTATCTCCTTCAAGGACGCTGACACCTGTAGTTGTAGAGAATATCACAAAAATCAACAAGGTTTTCGAATATGTTTGGAACAATTATAATGAAAAAATCACATTGGATCAGATAGCTGCTATGGTCAACATGTCTCCAACAGCTTTTTGCAGATTTTTCAAACAAAAAAGTCAAAAAACCTTTTCTCGTTTTTTGATTGAAGTAAGGGTAGCCAATGCTTGCAGGCTACTGTATAAGGATGATCTAAATACTTCAGAATGTTGTTACAGTTGTGGTTACAATAATTTATCCAACTTTCACAAACATTTTAAAAGTGTAACGAACATGACGCCTTTAGAGTATCGGAACTATATCATGAATAAAGTGGCCTGAATTCTGGCATTTGTAAGCTGATATAAAAGACATTATCATTTTTTTTTAGTCTTAAAAACCATGCTTATACCTATTTTAGAAATTCCAGCTTCAGCATTGTTTAAGAATCCTTACTAATTCTTTCTAAAAGGTTAATATACCATACCTTTTTGATAAAATGGTATATCGTTTAATAGGCCTACTACTCATATCTTTATGCTAAAATTAAGTCAAGAACATCTTTCTAATTTCTTTTACTTATGTGAACAGAAAAAGTAAAATTTGAAGGCCAATACCGTTTAATATAATGGTACTTATTAAGTAGCTAATTGTAGCTAATCGGGATTACAATTGGTCTTTAATTATAATAATTCTAATTTTCTATACCTTATAATAAAACCAAATACAAAAGTTATGATAAACTGGAATGGAGTATTTCCTGCAGTAACTACTAAATTTACTCAAGATGATGACCTTGATCTAAAATCATTTGAGCAAAATATAATGTACCAGCTGAAAGCAGGAATTCATGGAGTTATTTTAGGTGGTACCTTGGGTGAATCTAGTACATTAAGTGATAGAGAAAAAGAAATCCTTATCAAGGTCACAGTCGAAATGGTCAACGATAAAGTGCCCGTAGTAATGAACATTGCCGAGCAGTCTACTAAAAAGGCCATAAAAGCAGTGGAAGCGGCCACTAAATGTGGGGTCAAGGGTTTAATGTTATTGCCTCCAATGCGATACTATGCGGATGAACGTGAGACAGTTACCTATTTTAAAGAAATCGCCAGATCCACTGATCTTCCAATAATGATATATAATAATCCAATTGATTACAAAATTTTGGTGACTTTGGATATGTTTGAAGAGTTGGCGGTTTGTAGTAATATTTCCGCTGTAAAAGATTCAACTAGGGATCTTTCGAATGTCACAAAAATGATCAACAAATTTGGAGATCGTTTCAAAATTTTAGGCGGAGTGGATCCATTGGCTTTTGAAAGTTTAGTTTTAGGTGCCCATGGGTGGGTGGCAGGTTTGGTATGTGCATTCCCAAAGGAAACTGTCGCGATTTATGAATTAATTCAACAAGAAAGGTATCAAGAAGCCCTTGTAATATACAGATGGTTTTACGCACTCTTAGAGTTAGACATCTCTCCAAGATTGGTTCAATACATCAAACTTGCCGAAGTAGCTACTGGAATAGGTACTGAAAATGTTCGGTCTCCACGGTTACCCATTATTGGCGAAGACCGAGAAAGGGTTTTAAAAATTATTGAAGATTCCCTAAAAATCAGACCAAGTATTCCTGTTTTAGATCAAATTTCAGTCTAATGGGTATTTTGTCTTTAACATTCAAATAATTTACAAAGTTATCAAATACAAAATCTTTTATAGATGAAGTTATTTTCTAAAGAAACATATCAAAATAGGAGAAAACGCTTACAGAATTTGGTAGGCGGTGGCTTATTGGTTTTTTTAGGTAATGAAGAAAGTAGTTCTAATTTTAAAGACAATCATTATCCCTTCAGACAGGATAGTAATTTTCTTTATTTTTTTGGACTGGATCTACCTGGCTTATCAGCAGTTATTGATACGGATGAAAATCTGGAAGTTATATTTGGAGACGACACAAAAATTGAGGATGAAGTTTGGTTCGGGTCCAGACCATCTGTCAGCGATTTGGGACACAGGGTAGGGGTAATGCAAGTAAAGCCAAAGGATGGCCTCATTAAATATGTGCATTCCTCCAAACACAAAACCGTTCATATTCTACCACCTTATAGACCAGAGAACGAAAGGAAGATCGCTGCCTGCCTTCAGGTCAAGGTTTCAGAGGTATCAACTAAAATCTCCGAAACGTTTATAAATGCGGTTGTAGCGATCAGGTCTGTTAAGTCTGGAGAAGAGATTAATGAAATAAATGAGGCCGTCAATTTAACAGCAAACATTCATAAAATGCTGATGAAGGGTGCTCAATCGGGAATGACTGAATACGAGTTGGTAGGTTTAGCCGTAGGGAAAGCCGTTAGTAGTGGAGGAAGTGCTTCCTTTCCACCTATCATCACAATTAATGGGCAAATTCTTCACAACCACAATTATTCTAACCGCTTGGAAGACGGGAAAATGGTTCTTATTGACTTTGGGGCAGAAACAGCCATGCATTATGCAGGAGATATTACCCGTACCATACCTGTTGGTGATAAATTTTCAAGTAGACAAAAGGACGTCTACACTATTGTAAGTAATGCCCACTCCGAGGCTATTGCGGCCTTAAAACCCGGAGTGAAATTCATTGACGTGCATTTATTAGCATGTAAAAAATTGGCAGAAGGATTAAAGGACCTTGGTTTGATGAAGGGAAGTCCTGAAGACGCTGTAATGGAGGGAGCACATGCCTTATTTTTTCAATGTGGCCTAGGACACATGATGGGGCTGGATGTTCACGATATGGAAGATTTGGGCGAACAATATGTTGGTTATACGGATCAAATAAGAAAAAGTAGTCAATTCGGACTAAAATCTCTTCGTTTGGGCAGAGAATTAGAAGAAGGTTTTATTATTACCGTTGAGCCTGGATTATACTTCATTCCTCAACTTATGGATAGTTGGCAAGGAAAGGGGCTATTTAAGGACTTTATAAATTATGACAAATTAAAACAATTTCGAAATTTTGGAGGGATAAGGATAGAGGATGATTTTGAAATAACTAATAATGGTTCAAGATTGTTAGGTGAACCTTTGGCGTTTGATATATTGGGTGTAGAAGCTTTTAGAAGGTTAAGCAAGTAGTTTTTATATTCAATCTTTCTTATTTTTATCCTGAAATTATCATTAAACATTTGAAATCACTTCAAATCAGGTGCTCCGCCACAATTCTGCATAAACCTTATCGTACTAATCTTTTGATCCAATACACCTGATTCCTTGTGACAACCTCACATTAAATGCTCATTGAATGGTGGTATTTAAACCATTCAATGAGCATTTGATCTTTATTGATTTCATCCCCAAATAGCTTGTCTATTTCATATTTTGGGTTTAATCAAAAGAAAACCACCACTTTGACTGATTTCCAAGCACTATTGCACTACCCTCATGATCCCCTGCATCACGTAATAATGTCCTGGAAAGGTACAAACGTAGGTGTATTCGCCGGGAACGGAAGGTGCTTCAAAATAAATGCTTTCAGATGTTTCTGGTGAAAGGATGTTTGTATGAAAAAGGACATTATCAGATTTGGGGATATAACTTTTTTGAGAACCTTCCAATCCCATTTTTAAGGCCGCTTCTCCAACCTGTATAGCGGTGTTAGGCTTTACAACCACCAGATTATGCAACATGTCATCATTGTTGTTAAACGTGATTTTAATCTTGGTGCCTGCTTTTACTTCAAAAAGCTCCAAATCATATTTTAACCCAGGCACTGTGCCCATAATAATGCTTTGATCTGGCCCATTTGTCCATGTATCAGGCATAACAGTAATTCTTTTATTTGAATTTTTATTAGTTGATGAGGCTAAACCATTTGAGGTTGCCTCAGTCGATGCAGGACCTGAGATATTTTGATGGTCCGCGTGAGGGTTGGTAGGTGTTTTCTTTATTTCCGAAAGAGCCACTTTTTCACCTGATGGAATCTGATTGAGGGTGTAATATCCAACCGAATGCAGTAAATTCATACCCACTTTGGATTTGATCCCGGCAGCATTTATTTCATGAATGTATCCTTCCTTAAGGCCATCCACCACTAATCTCGCTTTTAATCCATCCTCAGAGACCACTACTCCTTTGATCGCTAGCTCTTCTAATTCTATTACGGGACTTCCGTAATTATGGTGATACTTGTAATTAAAACTAGATAATTGATAGGAATCCAAATTTTTGGCCGAAGTCTCCTCTATTGGTAGGGTGAATTCCAATTCGAATCCGTCCGCCTTGGCTTTTACCGTTTTAATTTCAAATGGTACTTTCCCCGTCCAAACCAATCTTTGTAATCCAAACGGTTCCTTACCGGTAGAACTCCAGCCCCTGCTGGTCATTCCCACAAACATCGATGCATCATTTCCCCATACCATTCTCAGTATACCAGAAGAGAATCCTTCTCTGAAAGGAAAGGCTACGCCTTGGTAAACGCCATTTACCTTTTCAAGATAGACCCTTGCAATTTTACTAAGGCCTTGATCTCCAACAAAAAGTTGATTGGAAAATGGACCAAATTCTCCACCGGATTTATCCAGAAGAATGTCTGAAGTGGAAATACCCAGCATCCCGTGGGGAAGCCACACCGCCGGGGTCTTGAATCCAGGGATATCTGCGGCCACCTTTGACATCGGCAACCCTGTATCAGGTATATCTTCAGGCGTTAATTTAACAGGAGAACCCTCCAGATGACTCCATACCAAGCCTTCCGGATTCCCTACAAAATCACCTGTTTCCACATGGGTAATCCGGCCTGAACCAACCCAGTCACCTTGATTTTCCCCGTAAAACACATCTCCTTGCGCATTGTAGCCAAAGCCGGAGGGAGATCTCATACCCGTTGCTATAGGAATCATTTTACCATCTGGTGAGACTTTCATCATCCACCCACGCCATTTCGATAAGCTTGATCCATGCCCTATCCAGCCTAAATTTAGGGTAACAAGCATATCACCCTCTGGCGTGAACAAGGGTCCATAAGAGTACTCGTGGTAGTTCCCCGACAGGGGCCAGGAAACTATCGTCTCGTAGGCATCAGCATTGCCGTCTCCATTTTTATCCGTTAACTTGGTCAGCTCTGACCGTTGGCTGGTATAGAAGCTTCCCTCATGATATGCAAGCCCCAGAGGCTCGTGCAGACCATAAGCAAATCGGTTGAACCGGGGAATACGTGTTCCTGTCATGTATGGATTCTCTATCAGCCATACCTCTCCTCTTCGTGTAGCTACTCCCAAACTACCGTCGCGAGTTACAGCCAATCCCCCAACCTCGAGTTCAATCCCATCAGGGATTGGAACATCTACTATGGTATAATAGTCCTCTTCCTTCGCAGAAAAAACCTCCGGTTCAGTACTATTCTGGGCATGTAAAGTAACAGACATAAGTAAAAAACATCCATATATTATCAATCCCGAAAAGCTATTTTTATATGTTTTCATATGCTTATTTTCCAATAATTTGGTCTTATAAATTCTCTGCAAGCTATACTTATCATTCACCAAATAATGCTGTATTTTATTTCCCCTTTTTCTTCCGCTACCGAAAGAGGAATTAACAATTCCTGGCCGGAAGGAGTATTCCTTAGCACAGCATTTAAAAGAATGGGGTTAGGTAATTTTACATAAAATTGACCTTGGTTTACATGGTAAACTCCTTCACCATATTCCTCTATTTTCTCTGCAGAAATAATCCTGGCCCATAAATCCGGAGTTTTTTGAGGATTACTATAGCTAATTGTCCTAGTTAAAATTTTGCCATCCATTTCAGGTTCAAAGAAATCTTCTACGGCAATTTGCTCGATGGCATACTTGAAAGTGGGCCGTCTATCGCGGTTTAAAAAATATCCTTGGATGCGAAGCTGATCACTACCAAGCGAATCAGGCCAGGGGCTGTTATTATTTTCAAGTTTCGCAATTGTTGGCCCATCCGCCAATTCGATTAGCGCGCCATTTGGAAGCATCAATTGTGATTGTCCACGTTGTCTCCACATAGGTGAGGTATCCAGAAATCCCCCCTTCCAAACACTCAAAAGTGTCCCTTGTTGAAGATCATAAGTAAAGTTTGGTCCAGACGGCTCTCCTACACTTACCGTGTGCGTCTTTACATTATCGCCATGCTGGAAGAACCCTCTTATAATCATGGGCTCATTGGATGGTTCTAAATAAATCGGTTTCTGAATAATAGGATCCAAGTAGGAATTGGGGTCATGCAATGGACTATTCTTTATTCCGGGCCCTTCAATAAAAAAACCAAGTTGTGGTCTTCTTCCAGGATAATTGTTTTTATAAAACACCAATTTAAAGGGAAATGAGCCCTTCTCTAGCGCTACGGTCTTGCTTCTAGGTGGGCTATTTGGGGATTGAACATCATCCGCAATTATGTTTTCACCATTGAGGTAAAGGCTGGTTTTACCAAAAGCATTTAACGAAAAGGTATAATCACCTGATTCCGGAATTTCAAAATTCCCGGAATACTCGTAAGCAAAATCAAGAATTCCATGGCCCAGGTCCCAAGTTATTTTATTCAATTGCCCTGTCTGATTTGGGGTACTCCCCTGGAACTCTTCTACCGATTGGAACTTTCCTTTGTAATAGGCAAATTTCAGGTCCTTTATTTGAGGAACCTCGTTGTCAAATAGTTTGTAGGATATATTTCTGATGGCCACCGGACCGTGGTCTCCCTGAATCATAATGGGACCCCTCGGTTTTTCATCCTCATACAATGCGGATCGGGTGGGTCCGGTCACTTCAACATTTTCATGAACCAAAACCCCGTTCAAATACACCTGATTAAATTTTGCGTTTCTCACTTTTACACCTGCTGTATCAAACCTGGGTGCTTCAAACTTTATTTTTAACTGTTGCCACAAGCCTGGAGCCTTACTGGCATTGGTTCGGGGAGGTTTTCCTTCAAATCCCTGTTTGTTTTTTTCATCATAGCGCTGGTAAATACCTCCCGCATCACCTGAATTGGGATTGATTTTACCCCAACTATCCAAAATTTGGATCTCATAGCGCCCTTGAAGATAAATTCCAGAATTGGAACCTATTGGAACCATAAACTCCAATTCCAATTCTATATCTCCATGTTCAAACCCTGATACCAGATGTTCCCTGTTTTTCGCTGTGGGTTCATTTACCAATATACCTGTTCCCGGAGTTGTTGACAGAAAAGTGTCTTGCCTCCAGTCAGTTGTTACGCCACCAGTCACATGCCAGTTTTTTGGAATGAAACCAAATTCCTTTAAATCCTTAAAATTCCGATCTTGCTGGGCACTTACCGCATGCGAAAAGAGCCAGCCTGCAAACAAAATTAATTTAGCGTATTTTCTAGTTGTCATTGATAGTATTTTTTCAATTTAATAAATCATTTGAAAAATGGCCCTGGTTTTTAGCCCTCATGTCCTATACCTAATCCTTTTGAATTGTTCATTATTTTACTATTCGTTGCGAAAGCAACTCCTGGATAAGTGAGTCGCACTTTTGAGAATAATAGGCAATCTTATCTTCGTATTGCGCGTCTTTTGCCAAATTATGAACCTCTTGTTTATCCGTTTTATAATGGTACAACTCTATCAAATCACTATCATCATACCGGATAAATTTATACGCATCATCCCGATACCCCTCCGTTTTCAATAGCTTTTCATTGTTTTCAAGCCGATGCTCAAGAAAGATTCCGGAACGCCAATCTGCTGGTGCTTCATCATAAAAGTTAGTGAGACTTCTTCCGGCATAACTGTCCGGGATTTTTACACCAGCCAGAGATAAAATGGTAGGGGTAATATCCACATTCGATACCATCTGGGAATAGGTCTTCTTTCGATTATTTTCCGGTTGACGTGGATCATAGATGATCAACGGAACCCGAATGGATTGCTCGTATAATAGCCATTTTCCAGCATAGCCCCTTTCACCCAAAAAATAGCCGTTATCCCCCATGAAAATAATCACGGTATTATCGGCTATTCCTTCTTCCTCCAGGGAAACCCTGATCCTGGACAGAACACTATCCACAGTGCTAATCATCCGGTAGTACCCTTTCACCATTTCTTGGTGCTTTTCCGGCGTATCAAAGCGCCAATGCCACCTTTCACGGGTCATTCTGTTTTGTAAAAATCCGGGTATACTGTCATAAAAGGAAGGATCGGCCGTTTCCGGCACCGGAATTTCCACATCCCGATATAAATGATCCGTATAATCCGCCCAAAAGTACTGTTCCTCTGCTCCATCATCCGCATGGGGAGACCAAAAAGAGAGGGAAAGGCAAAAGGGCTGATTCCCGGATGACTTGATAAAATCGATTGCCAGATCCCCATTGGTATCTGCCAGATGGACTTCTTTTCCCTCGACTTCCTTTAAGTAAGGCCAAAATGTCTTGTCCGTTCGGTTAAAAAGGGAATCTTCCATTCCTTCACTTACCTTCACGCCAAACTTTCCCACGAATCCGGTACGGTAACCGTCCTTTTTCAGAAGCCTCGGGTAGCTATCGGCCATGTAGCCATCCTGTAAAGGAGGTTTGCCAAAAGTAAAATCATGTGTCCGTTCATACAATCCGGTGAATATAGAAGCCCTGCTGGCTGCACAGATAGGCGTAGTGACAAACGCATTTTCAAAATACAAGCCTTCACTGGCTAGCTTATCCATATTCGGGGTATGAATGATGTCATTTCCGGCAAAACCCAGTGCATCCCATCGCTGATCATCGGTCAGGATAAAAATGATATTCGGCTTTTCGTTTTCAATGCCATTTTCGTTTTCCGCAGGCTGACAGCTCCAATTACATACTAGTAAAAAAGCGACTACCCATATAGACTTCCATTGATTAAGCGGATGTTCAATATTGTTTATTTGCATCGAATACGTCTAATTGTTTTTAGATATGCTTTGGTCAATAAATTGCTGATTCAATTCATCCGAATCGCCATACTGTACGCGGAGTTCCTCCAATCGGATATGCAGCGTTTCCTGCACTTTCTTGTAGTCGGGATCGTTGTAAATACTATTCATTTCGTCGGGGTCGGTTTCCAGGTCATACATTTCCCATTCGTCAATGTCATAATAAAAATGGATCAATTTATACCTGTCTGTACGGACCCCGTAATGCCGCTTCACACTGTGGGGCCCGGGATATTCGTAGTAATGGTAATAAACTGCATCCCGCCAGGGAATATCCTTTCCGGCTGCGAGGCCACGCCAGGATTCCCCCTGCATCTCTTTAGGTTTTTCCAGTCCGGCAAAATCCAGAATGGTGGGTGCATGATCCAGGTTCATGACCAAGTCCTCCACTACCGTTCCAGCTTTAATCTCCTTCGGATACCTGACCAGCAAAGGGGTGCTTAGGGATTGCTCGTACATAAACCGCTTGTCGAACCAACCGTGTTCTCCCAGGTAAAAGCCCTGGTCAGAAGTATAAACAACAATGGTATTATCCAGTAGACCCTGTTCCTCTAGGTAATCGAGTACCTTTCCTATCCCATCGTCCACAGATTTGATTACTTTTAGATAGTCCCGCAGGTACCTGTGATACATAAACTTTGCAAGGGCTTCGCCGGTTGGCTTTTCCTCCAGGAAGGCTTCATTTTTGGGTCCGTATACAGCATTCCAGGCTACCATTTGTTCCTCCGTCATGCGGCCAAAGGGAGCGTCCAGACGACTGGGTTCTCCGGTCAATGGATTTTCTTCGAACTTCATGTCCCAGCCCCAATACATGTCGTCGACGATTTCCAATTTCTGTTCTTTGGCGGCAGTACCTCTACCCTCATAGTCATCAAAGAAATTTTTCGGGAATTCAAATTCCTGATCTTCAAGATAGTCCAGGTACTTTTCTTCCGCCATCCAGTTTCGATGCGGGGCTTTGGTGTGGTAGTTAATAGCAAAAGGCTTGCTTTTATCCCAATCCTTGTCCAGCCAATCCACTACAAATTCCGGAATGAGGGCCTCGCAATGTCCCTGGAAAGTCAACTTTTCTTCCCCGTTTTCGATGAACTCAGGATTGTAATAGCTTCCCTGACCGGGAAGTGTTAGCGAATAATTGTATCCCTGCGGCTTTCCTGCTAGGTGGATTTTTCCAATCAGTGCCGTTTCGTAGCCGGCTGCCTGCAACAGTTTGGGGTAATTCATCTGGTCCCAGTCAAAGGGAAGGACATTGTCTATCTTTCCGTTTAGATGGCTGTACTTACCAGTCAGCAAAACAGCACGACTTGGAGCACATATGGAATTGGTTACAAAACTGTTTTTAAAGAGCGCGCCTTCCTTCGCCAATCGATCCATATTAGGGAAATACACCTTGTCCAACAAACCCTCTCCATAGGCATGAATGGCCCGCTGTGAATGATCATCGGACATAATAAAAAGGATATTGGGCCGCTGTTCAGCTTCCTTTTCCTGGCAGGAAGCGAAAAGCCAACTTGAAACAAAAACAATTAGAAGAATTTTTTTCATGGATTTTTCATTTTTTTACCATCTCAGTAATTTAGCAAAGGTTTTTTCTAACGCCTACTTTTTTGATTTAAAAAAGATTTTTTCAGGAAGAGTCCTTCTTTAGGCTGGGGGATTGCGTAGGCACATTGCCGGCTTTGTCATAGGGAATACTACCGTGAGTCCCTGGTTTTAAATTCCACTTATCAATATACCATTGGGCAGGTTTAAATTCATCTCCCAGCCTGGCCAGTAATTTCCAAAGACGTTGATCCAGTTCGATGGCCAAATCTTCATAGTCAGGATTTGCTACGAGGTTGTTCATCTGTAAAGGGTCATTAATATCATCAAACAATAGCCAGGGACCTTCCAGGGAGCGGACGTAGGTATATTGGGAAGTTTTGACGGCCCTGTATTCCCGGCCGTATTCTCCTGCTACTCCCCAGGGAGACAGTTGCATATAAAGCGCTGCATGGCCTTCAATTTCCGAATTTCCGGTGAGCACCTCAGAGAGATCATCTCCCTCATAAGTAGCCGGAATGGGTAGTCCCAGCATACCAAATATGGTAGGGAAAATATCCGGTGTGGTAATAGGTGTTTCGACGACCCTACCTGTTTTTCCATGTATGGGAGGGAAATGAAGCAGCATTGGCACCCTTGCTGATTCAGCGAGAGGCACCTGTTTTGCCCTGGGCCTTACACCGTGCCCTCCCAGCATTTCTCCATGATCAGAAGTAAATACTATAAGCGTGTTATCACTGATTCCTAACTCATCCAAGCTGGCCAGCAATTCTCCAATACTTTGGTCCAAGGCCTCACAGTGGGCATAGTACCCCTGAGCTTCTTTTTTCGCTGCATCTACCATGGATTCAGGTACGTTTTCAGGAAGAACAATATCCTCCAAGGGATAATTTTTTCTTAGATCTTCGGGTGCTGCAGGATAAGGAAAATGAGGTGTACCATAGGATAAGAACAAAGCAAAAGGTTTCTCTTTTCCAACCTGTTCGGCCATGTATTGTTGTGCGTCTTTGGTTTGCGCATATACATCGTAGCCCTCCCAAAATTGCTTTTTATCTGAGTTGCCCGTATAATAATGGGATTGGTTGTAATCATGGTCGCATTCTGCTGCTTTCCAATACGAAAACCCTCTGCGCCTGTTCGGTGGAATATAAGCATGCCTGCCATGACCGTCCAAATGCCATTTACCAATATAGGCAGTGGTATATCCACGGTCCACCAGCACGTCCCCCAGACCATATTCGGTTAAAGGAAGGTAAAGGTCGTTCATAAACATACCGGTACTGGTAGGATATTTTCCCGTCATAAGGGCCGCACGATAAGGCGTGCAAACAGGCATTACCGAAACTGCATTTTTGAAAATGATGCTTTCCTGAGCCAACCTGTCAAGATTGGGGGTATTTACATTGGGATCTCCAGCATAACCGAAGGCAGATGCCCGCCATTGATCGGCCAAAATATAAATGATATTGGGCGGCTGCTCAACTTCCTTTTCCTGGCAGGAAGCGAAAAGAAAACTTGAAACAAGAAGCGTAAATATAATTTTAAGGTAAATGCGGATTTTCATTAGGCTATCATTTATTAAAGAATCGTATCTTTGATTTCCCCATCAATCCGGATGACAATAGGGGGGTATCTTTACTAAATTTTGTTTTGGCATTTGTTTGGGTATAGGGATTTTTATCCCCATTCCTTGCATCCCCCACAATTCGGTTATTCCAGTTATTGACGACCTTCACGGTGATGGTATTCTTTCCCTCCTTCAGATACGGTGTAATTCGTGTCCTATAAGGAGGGATCCATACCACTCCACAATCATTTCCATTTACATAAACCTGCGCCATCTCCTGAACGTCCTCAAAGCTTACAAATGCCTCTACTTCCGAAGATAACCTTTCTTCACCTACTGTAAAATCCCGGGAATAAGTTGCCGTACCGGAATAATATTGCGCTCCTTCTTCCATCAGGTCTGTCCAACTGATAAGTTTGTCCAGATGAAGTGACTCAGGTCCACCCATGTCGGGGTCAAAACTAATTTCCCACTGGGTTGAAATATCCATTGAATGTTGGGTTTCTTCTGCCGTTTGTTTTTCCTGATATCCGAATTGTAAATCAGAATACAAACCTTCATCATCTACTCCCGTAGTATTTTTCCGAAATACGATAAACCTTGAAGAAAGGGGATCCAGGATCATTTCAAGCTGTAAGCCGTTTTTTACCTTTGAAAATTTTACGTCTCTTTGAATCAAACCTGATTCAGCATCCCATAATTCTGGTTTTAGGTTTGCATCGACTCTGAAAACGCCTGTTATATTTTCTTGCTTATGGCTGCTGTTTGATACGAAATAGATGTCTTCATTTTCTGTTTGCCTATGAACATAGTCAATATGCAGGTCGTGGTTATCTACACCCTTCACTTCGAAATCGGGGTGAATAGCAATTTCCTCCAATACCTCATGTACCGATTTTCCCCAATAAACGGTGCCCTTCCCATATTTATTTGAAAACACCTTTTCTCCGTCACTTTTACCCCATATTTGATCAGCTAATTTTATTACTTCTTCGTCACATTTCGGATACCCTTTCAGGGAGGTAGTTCTTTCAGGTTTTCTGCCAATAACTACTGCTCCATTGAAAACCAGTTTTTCAAGACGTTTTAACACCTCCAAAGATATGTCCACCCGATCAGGAAGTACCAATACTTTGTACGATTGTCCATGTGGCAGTACCAGATTTCCATTTTCAGTTCCCAATGTGGTGGTTATCACATCTTCATTAATATAATCGTATTGGTAACCTGGTAAATTGCCGGGATTGATCGGTTTAGGTATTCCGCAGTGCGGACACTTGCTTTCGTCATAAAAATAGGATGGAAATATACCTGGCATATCCGGTGTATAATTGGGATCCATTCGTCTGGGGGGAACCAGGTTGGGAGCATCGTCTCCGTAGTACAAGAGCACGTCTGCCACATAGTTCCCTTGCCGCAACATATAAGAGCTTCTTGCTATATAATCCATAAAAGGCCGTGCCATTTCCCACCAGGTAGCATTGACATTGATATGCTCACCCGCGTGGTACACAAATCCGGGCTTGGCAGCTATTGCCGGATTATGAGAAAAGGTATGAAAGACGATTTGATTCAGTCCCTCGCAGAAGGCAATATCAATAAGCTGCTTAAAGTCAGTAGGCCCGTGTTGCCAGTGATTCCAACCGGTGAGTGATTCGGCAGCCACTACTTTCTTCCCGTAAATATGCGCGGCACTGGCAGCTTCTTTGGTTACCCAATGCCGCTGCCGGTTCCAAAACTCTCCCATGGGAATATGTGAGTTGCCCAAAGCCTTCAGCGGATCTACTCGCGGATGACCTCCATGTCCGGCCTCCACCACCATTTCCACACCATGCCTTTCTGCGATCTCTACCGACTGTCCAAAGTGATTTTCAATCATCATATCGCTCACGAGCCGGCGGTAGTCTCCCGAAAAACGCTCAGCCAGTTGTGCATCCTGACTGGTATACCCTTGCAGCAAGGGTAGGTAGGGCAGGGGATCGTAGTCGTATTTCAACCGGAAGGCTTCCACAAAGGATGGCGTCCAGTCTGTTGCCGGCCACACCTCATAGCTATCGAGCATGAAAAATTTTAAGTGCCGGTCGGACGTCTGAATGGTTGCGAGCTTTTGGAAAATACTATCGAAGTAGTTTTTAGTTGCGGATTTGCTCAGGTGGTCGATAATTAATCCGCTGGAGTTGGGGCTGGGAACCACCAATTGTTGGCCGGTATTGCTTATAAAAAAGGAAAGAATATCCCAGCTACCTTCGGGCACCTCCCAATCTAAATATTGTCCGTCTTTTATAAATTCATCCAGGGGTATGAGTTTATCATTGCTGTAATCGATGGTTTTATCTTCCTTGTGGGGTACCGCCAGTGCACTGATCAATTGAAATTGAGTGGCTGATTCTCTTTTACTTTCCGGTTGTGAAATGAATATTTTTTGCTTGGACGGACCTTTTACGAGTTGGCTGGAACTTGTCAGCTCCCTGGAAGCATCTGCTTCGGGTACCCATGGTCCACCGGCATTCCAACTGCTGGACGCCACCCAGCCGAGATCAAGGTCCAGTTCTTCAGCAGTAGTAAGGGCCTGTGAAAAGTATTTTAGGGATTCCTCACCCAACATGGCAGGGCCATCAGGAATGAGCTTTTCAGAATCCATTAGGGCTCCCAAATCCCAAATTAAGGCTCCCCTCATTCCCTTGTCTTTCATTTGTTCCAATTCATACACCATTTGCGTGGTATCCACATATCCATTGAGCCATGTCCATAATGCAAGGGGTCTGTTTTCATTAGGTGGATTACGAAATTCCTCCTCTGAAAGCCGAGTTACCGATTTATCCTCCGGTGGTTTACAGGCTGTAAATGAAAAAAAGAGCAACAATACTACCAGAATGGGAGCGACTACTTCCGGCTTCCGGATTCTGAAATGGATTCTGTACGGCTTTGAGATTTTATAAACCAAGGTATTCAAATGAGTTTATTTGAGAAAAGTAAATATAGGGTTAAACCACAGCTAAAACTTCAACGATCTTAACCAAAAATAATGGTATTTTAGCCCGAAATATACAATTAACATCCTATTACGTGATGGTCCGCCGCGGCGGACAAAATCAGCCAATTCGTTGCCATTTTCGATTTCACCATAGCGGAGCCAGTGTTAGGTGAAAGTTTTAACGACGGATAAGGCGGCAGTAGATTTTGGGCTAGGTCAAGGCGCAAAAAAATGGTCATAGCCGTAGCTACGTGAGTACTTTTGTAACGCGGAGATAGTCCAAAAGCTACCCCGTATTATTCGTTAATTAAATCTTGTCTTGACGCTATGCCTCAGTCTCCAAATGGCCTGTTTTTCTTGTGATTGCAACACTTCCCGAAAAAAGACCGAGACAGGCATTAGGAATCCTATTGCATAATCAGGGTTTAACTCTTTTGAATTAAAATTACAAAACAAAGTCATTTTTGCATTGGAAAAGTGTTTGCGTTGTGAGTGACTGTAATACGTCAGCATATGGTAATCTATTTCGTCCGAAATACACAGATCTATGAAAAACACAAGTAAATTGATATGTACGATAAGCCTGTTGATCTGCCTAGGTGCCACATTTACCTCTTTCGGGCAAAACAATATCCGTGTTGGAAATACCGGCGGCCCTAATGCCAGTCAGATCAAAACTAGTACAAACCTGACTTATTATCTGAATCTGTGAATTTTTCCTGTCATAGACAGTTCAACTACAGTATACAAAAAGAAGAGATATTTTGCTCCTGAAATGCTCAAAATCCTTCGGTTTCCAATATTTCAAACAAACTGTCTCTAGTCGTACTGTGGGTACAAGAACCCTCTTCAATTCAGACACAACCACCTCCAATTGCAAAAGCGCAATGAGAACATCCTGAACAGGTTTCGCTTGCGGCGGTTGTCGCCTCAAGATTTATTCCCTTTCGAATCAGTTCATAAGCAATTTCACTAGTGCTACCGTCTTTTTCTATGGCTGTTACGACAAGAAAGAAATCATTGGCGTTGACAGCTATTCTCAGGTCAGTCAATTTGCGCTTTCCTTTATAGTGGCTGTTTAGTGCTTTTTTCAAAGCAGGCTTTCTTACAATTTCTGGCTTGTCGTTTCTTACCTTACCAATCACATAATTTTCAATTTTCTTTTGACCAAGTAAATTTTCATCGCTTTGGGACCTTGCACCCATTTCATATCCAAACGATGAGAAAATAACTGCCATCAGAAGAACAAGAATTAAAGGGGAAATGAATAAAATTAGATTTTTCATGTTATAGGTATTTTAATGTTTGCTAAATGGATTAATAAATAAATAATTTAAATTCATTACTTTGATATATAGTATTTTATCTGCAATTTAAATGGAAAATCGCCACACATCAATACCTCAAATGAAGTAGGCTTATTTTTAGCCATGGGGAAAAAATATGATTATATCGACATAGTCAAAGCCTTCGGAAAACAGAATTATATCATCATAAAAAAAGATTTCCGGGATGAGATAGAAAAAAGCCCCATTTTACAGGGACTTTGGACAGTGGGAAAATGGTTTTCATTTATTGCAAATACCCATTCCTGGGAAATTGAGATGGTCACCGGAAATAGTAAGGAAGTAATTGGCTATTCCAACGATGAGATTGTAAACAGAAATAAAGATTTTGTTTCATCATTTATTCACCAGGAGGATTTCCCCTTTATCAACCATGTAATTCATGAAGCCATGAGGCTTGTCAATGATCTTACGATAAATGAAAGACCTTTCGTTTTTGTGGTTTTTTATGCGCGTTCCGTCAAAAAAAACGGTGAAGTCATCATCATTCAGAACCAGAATATCCCACTTGTGTTTGATGAAAAAAATATACCCTATGTATTTGCCAATATCATAACAGACATATCACATCTTCAGCCCGCAACTATCCCACATGCTGTAATCATTAACGGATTTACCAATCAACATTACCATTTAGGTAATTCAAACCTAGGGTTAAAGCCTTTAAACAATCTTTTTTCACCCCGTGAATTGGAAATTCTAAAATTATTGATCAAAGGATACACAAGCAGGAAAATTTCACAACTGATTCAAATCAGTTACGAAACTGTGCGGACACATAGGAGAAATATCCAAACAAAAGCAAATTGTAAAAACACCAGGGAACTGATGAATTTTGTGTTAATGAACAAAATTGTTTGAAGTTTGGCCCTGCGCTTCGGTATAGACCCACCTGTATCAGGAGCTACTAAGTCAAGAAAGAATTCACACAAATTGAGTCCATTTATAACACTCAGCCTCAGTCACCAAATAGCTGGGTTTAATAATCTGGAATCAGTTTAACCAGGTTTAGGGTAATTTCAAATGTTGACGTCGGGAATAATTTTTGCAGTTTTTCATATGTCTTTAGGATCCTTTACCATTAGAATATCTTTATATATAACCTCCATTTCCATTCCACCATGTAATTGCAATCCTATGTGACCTTTTGTAAGCCCTGGATCATCTTTTAGTTCAGCTGTTTTATAACCGTTTAAATAAACAGCAACATTTTTCCCTTTGGCTATTATGATCATTTCATTCCATTCATCTGGCTTATACCATTTTTTGACATCTTCAGGTGAAGGTTTTACAACCCACATACGACCTCCTGTTTCATATAAACCACCGGCATCTTTTTCCGGATCAACCTCTGCCTGTAATCCATGTACATTAACAGGATGATCTACTTTTTCCACGCGAAAGTAAACACCGCTGTTTCCCTTGATTGCTTTATAAATTACCTTAAGCTTAAAATCACTGTATTCTCTGTCACTAAGTAAAATGCCATGTAAAGGTTCATCAGCAGGGCTTGTACCTACGATCATTCCCTGACTTACTTCCCATTTACCTCCTGGAAGTGCATTCCATCCCTCCAGATTTTTATGGTTGAAAAGCGGTTGCCAATTCTCTTCCTGACTGAGGTTAACTTGATGAAAATTATTCTTAACAAACGAAGGTTTATAGGAATATAATAAAACAGTCAGAATCAGTTGAAAAATTAACACATAAGACTTCATAGCTATGAAAATTTGAATTGAAATTGGGTTTTAATACTCGATCTAAAAACCTAAATTTTTAGATAATTTAAGCTTAGTCCAACAAATTAATAAAATTATAGGGTTCTTACTGGTTTATTCTCAATTATCTTAGCCCAAAAATACGATAGGTTAACAACGACAAGGCTGAGTATACGGGTTTTCATAAATAGATAGATTTTTTGTCTTTATTCAAAATGAAAGGATTGAATCCGACAATGAAATTCGGAATGTATGGTACTTTAAAATTCAATAGATAGGAACGGATTATATTATTAGCTGAATTAGACAAATTGGAAAGCCAATCCTTAACAATAATTTCAAAACTAAAGCATGATTAATTAAAATATAAAAAAAATAATATATTTTTTTCTAATTTATTTTATATATTCAAAAAAATAAAAATAATTATTTAATTAAATTTTAACTTTTATGAAATCAATCTGTACTAAACTAAAGACCTTAATAACACGATGCTCATTAAGTCTTATTTTGATGAGCATTATGTTATTGGGTGCTTTTTCGGGGGAAGCAAGAGCTTACCTCTCGTCTGTTTCTGAAATGGCCTTTCAGGATACAAATATTGTATCGGGGGTAGTTTCTGATGAAAACGGAAATGGATTACCTGGGGTAAGTATTCTTATTAAGGGAACTTCCAATGGGACTATAACAGAATTGGATGGTTCCTATAGGTTAAATGTTGAGAGCAATTCTGCTGCCTTAATATTTACTTTCGTTGGTTATGAAAAGCAAGAAATATCCGTATTGAGTAAATCAGTTATAGATGTTTCAATGGAACCCGATTTCAAATCTCTTGAAGGGGTTGTTGTAACTGCCATGGGCATTGAAAGAGAAGACAAAACCATAGGTTATGCTGTTTCTACTTTAAATGGAGAAGATCTGGCCCGAGCAACTTTGGTAAATCCCGTAAGTACCTTGCAGGGAAAAACCGCAGGGGTACAAATAAGCACAACATCAGGCGGCACATTTGGTGGATCGAGAATTACAATTAGAGGGAATTCCACTTTCGGCCAAAATACGCAACCGATATTTGTTGTAGACAATGTTATAATGGACAACGAAATAAGTGGAACAAGTGGGGCTGACTGGGGTAATCAATTAAAAAACCTCAATCCTGATGATTTTGAATCTGTCACTATTCTGAAAGGAGCGGCGGCTTCTGCACTTTATGGCTCAAGAGCCATTAACGGAGTTATTATTGTTACAACAAAATCTGGCAGAAAAAAGAAAGGTATTGGCGTAAGTTTTAATCAAACAACGGGCACCCGTTTTATTTCAGATCAGGTTGATTTTCAGGATCAATATGGTCAGGGGCAAACTGCCGGCTGGTTTACTTTTAATACTAACGGGCCAAATACTTATCCCCGTGAAGACAAACATGATACGAGGCAATTTCCATTTTATGATATTACTACAAACCTGCCTTCAATGCAATACAATCAGTACGAAGAACACGCAGCGAGTTGGGGACCCAAGTTTGAGGGACAAGAATACCTCGATTATGACGGTAGCCGTGCCCGATGGGTAGCACAACCCGATAATTACAGAAAAACTTTTGATGCCGGAATTATCAACAATACAAATATTTCCTTAGATGGAGCAGGAGAAAATAATTCTTTTAGGGTGTCATTTTCTAATTTCTCTGAAAAAGGAGTTATACCCAGAAATAACTTTGATAAGAAGTCATTGAGTATTAAGGGCCGTCAAGAGTTAATTGATAATCGTTTGTCGGTAGGTGCATTAATTCATTATACGCGGTCATTAGCGGAAAATCCAGTGAATCCAGGTGCAAATTCTGATTGGTTCCATACCGGTTTTGCCAGAAATTACGATGTGGATAAATGGAGAAATAACTATAGAGACGTGGATGGTGGGGTTCCTTATCCCACAGGTAATGGCAATTACTACTAT
>Ga0209491_10003750_pt1 | contig 24571 bp, 27 predicted proteins | sample BON02_FD_187213 | JGI IMG/M metagenome (GOLD analysis project Ga0209491, IMG submission 187213) | Freshwater microbial communities from Lake Bonney liftoff mats and glacier meltwater in Antarctica - BON-02 (SPAdes) (version 2) | ecosystem: Environmental > Aquatic > Freshwater > Ice > Glacier...
GATAGCTGGTATGTTCGAATCGTTGATGCAAGTTTATATCTATCGGGAGGCAGGACATGTATTCAGGCTGTTTTAAGGAACAAGTGAACTCTATATCGTTCTGTAAAATCGAGAGAGGAAGCAGACAAGAAAGCAAGTCTTCGATACGTACGAACGAAGTACAAAGAACGCCCCAATTTATTTGCACACTGGTTACTGGTTACTGGTTCATCCGTAAATAGGACTATATTTATGTGATTTATAACATGAAGAGCCGTGTGCAGGGAGACTTTCACGCACGGTTCCGTGGGAACGTGGGGGTGAAATTCCCCTGCGTGACCCGATTAGGTGCAAGTGTAACAGACGACAATAACATAACAACATATAAAAAAAATGCAAGACACACTATTTGACTTTATCTCAAAATACATTTCTCTAACAGAAGATGAGAAAAACGCAATACTTTCGTTAGACATATTTCGCTCTGTTAAGAAGGGGACTATCTTACTCAAAGAAGGACAGAAATCGAAGGATGACTATTTTGTTCTAAAAGGATGCATACGGAAATATTACATCATAGATGGTGAAGAAAAAACTACCGCTTTTTATACAGAAATGGAAGGTTTAACACCCCATTGTGCAATAAATAATGCTCCGTCTGAATATTTTATAAGTTGTATAGAGGATACCATACTAATTGTTGCTAACACAGATATGGGAGTTGAATTAAATACTAAATTTCCTAAATTTCAACTAATGTGTGGAGTATTGTCAGAAGAACTTTTAGCTAAACAGCAAATCAATTTTGACGAGTTTAAAACTTCATCACCTGAACAACGATACCTGAACTTACTGCAAAATAGACCAGACCTTATTCAACGTGTGCCACAACATCAATTAGCAAGTTTTTTAGGTATGAAACCACAATCACTGAGTAGACTAAGAGCAAGAATTTTGGAAAAAAGAAAAGAGTGAATCATTCCTTAACTTAAGTGAACGAATTTAAGTCTATTGCCAATCTATCTTTGCAGTATCGTTTAACATCAATTAAAAAGATATGCAAAAGAAAATTTTATGGATTGGACTTGTTTTTGTTTTAACAAGCACTTTACAGGTGAATGCACAATATGCTAAAACGGACAGCACTTACAAACGGTGGTTCGTTGGAAGTTCACTCTTGATGTTAGGAAATTTAATTCCAAATGACCCAAATGCTCCAGAGTATGTACAATTAAATGTTGGTTATAGGATAACACCTAAAGATGTTGTTTCCTTTGATTTTAAAAGATCCATTTATACTTGGCCAATAGGTATCCCTTTTGGACCATCATTTGGTGCGCCAGGACTAAACTATCCTGGACATGCACGCATACTTGCACCTACAATAGGATACCAGCGTTTTTGGTGGAAAGGAGTCTTTACATCCCTTCATGCATTGAATGCTTTTGAAAAATATATGGATGAGAATAATAAAAAGATTGGAAATGGATACACATTATACCTGAACTTCCATTTGGGTTACCAGCTTAAGTTTTTTAAAAATAGGTTCTTTTTTGAACCAGCTATTGGATGTAGTTATTGGCCTATAAGAACTAATGTTCCAGAATCTTTTAAATTAGCAGAAAAAAAATGGACTAACTACTTTATTCAACCAGGTCTCAATTTTGGGTTTAATTTTTAGATATAAAACCACAATCACTGAGTAGATTAAGAGCAAGAATTTTGGAAAAAAGCAAAGAGTAATCATTTCTTAACTTAAGTGAACGAATTTAAGTCTAGTGCCCATCTACTTTTGCAGTATTATTTAACGATAAAAAAAAATATGCAAAAGAAAATTTTATGGATTGGACTTGTTTTAGTTTTAACAAGCAGTTTACAGGTGAATGCACAATATGATAAAACAGACAGCACTTTCAAACGATGTTTCGTTGGCAGCTCTTTATTTCTGTTAGGTAATTTTAGTAAAGTAAACCCCCCAGGCTTTGCTCAACTCAATTTAGGCTATCGTATCACAGGAAAAGATGTAATTTCCATTGAATTAATCACTTGGAAACATTCTTGGCCGCTGGGTATAAACTTTTTTTATAACGATGCATACGGAACCCCAGAAGAGAAATTTCCTGGTAATATAAGAGAGTACGGTATTGGTCTCGCTTATCAGAGGTTTTTTTGGAAAGGTCTTTATGCAGCAGTTCACGCAACGCCCATGTGGCAAACATTTAAGAATGAAAACGGTGACAAGGTGGGAAATGCCTTCATTATATTCAACACTTATCGAGTAGGCTATCACTTTAAACTCTTTAAGGATAGGTTTTTTATAGAGCCATCAGTTGGTGTTGCTGGTCGTCCTTATCAATCAAGAATGCCTGATGGGTTTAAACAAAAAGATGACAAGTGGCCAAAATGGACACCTGAACCGGGGCTGCATTTCGGATTTAATTTTTAATTGATAATTTATGAATACACAAAAAAAAAATACACTGGAAGATATCAAAGTTAACGTGAAAATAAAGCTTGCAACGCTGTGGACGAGTATCATGTTTCTCATCATCTATTTAGATTATTTCGCCTTATATATGCCGGGTACACTGGAAAATATTCTGAAAGGGAAAGTATTTGTATTCGATCTCACGCAGGGATTTCTAGTGGCGGCACTCGCCGTGGTGACAATTCCGGCACTGATGATTTTCCTTTCTGTTGCCCTGCAGGCTAAAGTAAATCGCTGGGCAAATATCATTATTGCCGCAATTAATATTCCCCTTATATTGTTTAATTTGGCAGGTGAGGCTTGGGTGCACATGGTGCTTGGCGCTGTGTTAGAAGTCGTTCTTCTTTGTCTGATTATCCGTTATGCATGGAAATGGCCTCGTATTGAAACATAAAGAATCTTATGAAGGAAAAATTAGATGAAACGTATGCGGGTATAATTTTTAAAAATAAAATAATTAGATGAAGGCAGTTATTTGCACCAAATACGGAACCCCTGAAGTTTTGCAAATTCAGGAAGTTTCTAAACCTTTGCCTAACGACAATCAAATTCTTGTCAAAATAATTGCTACTGCGGTCAACTCTGGAGATGTAAGGTTAAGAAGTCTTGATGTTAAAGGATTTTTGAAAGTAATTATGCGTTTAGTTTTTGGAATTTCAAGACCAAGAAAACCCATTTTAGGAATTGTTTTTTCGGGTGTTGTAGAAAGTATTGGAGCTGCTGTTTCTAAATTCAAAATTGGTGATAAAGTATTTGGTATGACAGGCTTTAAATTCGGAACTTATGCAGAGTATATTGCAGTCAATCAAAATAGCAATGTGTTGGAAATGCCTAAAAATGCCACATACGAAGAAGCCGCAGCCATAATTTTTGGTGGTCAAACCGCTATTCATTTTTTAAACAAAGCAAAGATTGCCAAAAAGTTGAATCAAAAGATTTTAATTATTGGTGCAACAGGTTCAGTAGGAACAGCAGCTATACAGATTGCCAAACATCATAATGCAAATATAACCGCAGTTTGCAGTTCCAATGGTCATAAACTTGTTAGTGAATTAGGAGTCAAAAATAGTGTGCTTTATGATAAAGAAGACTTTACAAGTTGGGCAGATAAGTTTGATATAATCTTTGATGCAGTTGGTAAATCCAATAAAAATCTATGTAAAAACCTTTTAAACGAAAACGGTGTTTACAAAAGTGTCAGTTCAGGATTCGCTTCCGAAACCATACAAAAACTACAGCTTTTAAAAGAGTTGTTCGAGAAAGGTGAATTTAAAGCTACGATTGACAAAACTTTCCCAATGGACAAAATAACAGACGCACATAGGTACGTTGACACAGGAAGAAAAAAAGGAAATGTTGTATTGAAAATAAGCCAATAACAAGAACACCAGCCGCTAACAGCACCTACAAAAAATTGGCGGTTCATTGGTTAAATGATCCCGATAGTTATCGGGATTGTGCTTCGTATCAATCCCGATAGCTATCGGGAGTGGTGGCAGACAGTTTAGTGCTTCGTATTCGCCAACTTCTTTTAGCTGCAAACCATGGTGTGTCTTGAATCCTACTATTTTATTTTCTACAGAAAATGAAAGAATAGGAATGCTGTATAGTACATGGAAGACCTTGAATGAAAATTGAAAGAATAGCCTAAGCCGAGCGAACTGGAATAAGGTATTCTTCAAGTCTTCAATTAGGGGATTGGCCTTCCACCTACGACTGTCAAGAGTAGTGGGTAAACCGCATCATGCTGCATATATGGAAACATTATTGTGGTGAACGATGATGTTGAAAACGGGGACAATGATTCCCGATGGTGGTCATGAAAGAGCTGAACCCTTCGACTTCGCTCAGGATAAACTAGAGTGAACCAATGATGAAGCCTCGTAAGCGCAATAGACGATGTCGAAAGCAACCTCTCACGGTTAGGTTGTGAAATAAAGTGTAACAGGTGTCTTGATTTCTGATTACATGGCATCCGGGGTTAATCCCGATAGCTGGTATGTTCGAATCGTTGATGCAAGTTTATATCTATCGGGAGGCAGGACATGTATTTAGGCTGTTTTAAGGAACAAGTGAACTCTATATCGTTCTGTAAAATCGCAAGAGGAAGTGGACATCAAAGGATGTGGATGAGGAATAGGCGGCAGACCAGCTCGTAGTAGTGATGAAGTTGCTGAAAGGCAAAGGAGCGAAGGGGCTGGCTAGTTTAACTTTCATGACTATCCGTTATTTTACCACTAATCCAGAATTTTACGAACTGAGGACTTGATTCACTTGATAATCAAGTCGATTTTTCATTTTTCCTCGGGATTAGTCGGTTATTTCCTGACCATTGCTCGTAGAAATCAAAGCCTCGTTTCAACCCGGTTGTTCTCCGTTCCTTTTTGATTGTTCAAATGCTTTTCGCATTCAGCGAATACCTTTGAAAAGCAGACTCTAGACATGAGCTAAAAACGAACCCAAAAAGGACAGTTTCCCTCTAGGCGCTTTTCCATCGCTCAAGGCCAACCCGCATCAAAAGAATCCCATCGCTTGGATCCTTTTCCCTGCTTTGCACCCGCTAGGCCAGTACTTCTGAAAAATATCCTAGGCGATCTTCCGCACAAGGCCAACGCTTTCTTTTGATGCTGCACGCGCTTGATGGAAACGAAAGTCGTGATTATGTAAAAGGACAAGCCGCCGCACTAGGTCCCAAAACACTATGGGAAAGTATAAAATCGTCCTAAGTCCCACTGCCGAAAAAGACCTACACCATCATAAAAAGGTAGGAAATACTGCTACCAGAAAAAAAAAATAACCCAAATCTTTATGGATTTGGAAAAACACCCTTTCACTGGGGTGGAAATCCCGAGCCATTGAAATACAAGCTCACCGGACTGTGGTCGGGGCGAATTAATCAGAAAGACCGCCTGATTTACGAAGTGCAAGACAAAATAGTTACTGTTATTATACTTTCCGCTAGAGGCCACTATTTCGATCAGTAAGCGACGAAAACCAGAAAGCACGGAATTGGATAAGGCTGAGGAGCTGATTTTTTTGCGAATCCTTTGAGGTGCAATAATTTTATTACCAACCTTTCGGCCATGAATTGAATGACTAATTTGTAGCTCCATGCGAGCCAAACAATTCTACTACACTTCACTCATTGTCCTGCATCATGCCGGACTACTGCCGTTAAAAATCAAATGCCTTGTCGTGGATTAAGGACCTGACCCTGAAAAAGCCGTGTGTTCATTCTCTCTTAGGACTTTGCAAACGAATCTACCCCGGACAGCTTGCCAAAACAGAAATCAACTCCATCAATAACTACTTGCTTGATCTCCGTTTTGCTAACTGGCCTCTTTCCTCTGTTTATTTCCAGATGATGCGTGACAAAGCTGCCTTTTGTTCCCTTTCTGCCTTTTACAAATATGCCCGTAAACGTGGCATTACCAGAACAAAACAAGTTCGCCACAAAGACCGCAATAGAAAAGGGCTTAGAGCTGAGTTTCCCTTACAAATTCTTCATGCCGACTTCACCCTGTTGCGGATGCAGGATAATACGAAGGTGTATTTCCATTTTATCGCCGACAATTTTTCCAGGAAAATTCTTGGGTGGTCTGCTTCTCTAAAACCAGATGCTATTACCGCTTCTCAAAATCTAAAAGCCATTTTGGAAACGTATTCCTTTCCCAAACTGCCGGTATTGTTCATTACCGACGACGGTTCCGAAAAAAAAGGACAAACCGCTGAGCTCTTTCGAAAATATCCTGAGCAAATACGCCATCTGGTAGCGCAGCGCGACATTGTTTTCTCCAATTCCATGATTGAATCCGTGAACAAAAGCATGAAATACCATCATTTCTTCCCGCAGGATTTCGGCTGCCTTGAAGAGGCCCTTAAAAAAGTTCCTGATCTCATTTCAGAATACAATTGCCGGCCTACCAAACCCTAACTTGGTCTTACACCTAATGAGGCCTTTGAGCAATGCCAATACGGAAAAGGAATGTTCAGTCTGGCTATAAAACAGGCCACAAAGCTCAGAATTGAGGAAAATACCTCCAAGTCATGTGGGGTTTGTTAGGAAATAAAGAGTAAGCAGCTAAAACCAACCGCTACTCCTCCATTCCTTCAATTCTTTGAAAGCACTTATCCTTATTTAGTACGATGATTCTTTGATGGTATTTGTAACTTATTGTAATTCAGTATGAAACTAATATTCGTACCCTCATTCGATACTTTTACTGTGTGTTGTGCAGGGCGCCACTAGCCCAATGCTCCTCGACCAAAATAGTGTCCTACTTCTGTATAATTAGAATCAAACCAATAGTCATGCTAAAATGTGGGAACTATGCAACCCTTTGGGAGGATTGTGCAAGGTTTCAACTTGATGAATGAGTTAGATTTGGCCCTTAAAGTTTAAAACAAATTGACTATGACGGACATGATGAATTCTGATAATTGGGGAATGGGTTGGGGAATTTGGATGCTTACAACGGTTCTGCTCTTAGTGGTAGTGGTGGTCGTTTTTATACGAAGACGCAAGCGGAAGTCTTAAATTTCTCCTGTCTGCCGTTGCTTTTAGACTCCCGCTATGGTTACGTTGCATGTGGTTAGGGAGCTAAGAAGCCTTCACAGTCCGCTGTTTAATACTGGTTTAACCCTGATGCATCAAAGTGTGATTTATGCAACTTATAATATGAATTGTGCAAGAAACCAATTCGCCAGCTGAACTACTTTTGAACTGTATAGTTGAAGAGTTATTAACTCTCAAATAAGATTTTAAATCCTAAAACAAGTAGAATGACTGAAATTAAAATAGAAAAGAAAAAGACGATTTGGCCTTGGTTATTATTAGTGCTCGGCATTCTTGTTGCGGCTTGGTTCCTCTTTTTTCGGAACGATAAAGCTAAGCCTGCAGAAACAGTAGATAAAATTGAATTGATAGAGATACATGAAAATAATACTATAGTAGCCACCTATGTTGCTTTCATTAATTCCGACACCAATAAAATGAGCCTCGACCATGCATTCTCAAATGAGGCATTAACAAAGCTAACTGATGCGTTAGAGGCCATGGCTAATGAAGCTGACTACGATGTGAAAGCCGACATAGCCAAGACAAAACAACTTGTGGATGAAATAACAAAAGACCCGCTTGTATCTAACCATGCAGATAAAATAAGGAACGTAGCTGATGTGTTAAGTACTTCCTTACAAAATTTGCAACAGGCAAAGTATCCCGGATTGGCAGCTGAGGCAGCTGAGGTAAAAAGTGCCGCTGCAGCAATTGATCCTATTACATTAACACTTGATCAGCGGGGTGCTGTTAAGTCTTTTTTTAGAAAGGCTGCAGATCTGTTGACTAAAATGAATTAATCGCTGATAAAATTTATATTATGACAGATAAAATTAAAAACCTGTATTATTTACATGCACTTACAGAGTATAAAGTAGCCGACGATTATGCCGATGTAAGAGATTGGGAAGTAATAGATGCAGACAAAAGAACCATAGGCAAAGTGGATGGACTGCTTGTAAACAAAAGAGAAGAGCGTGTAGTGTATCTTGATGTAGAGGTTGATGCATCTTTAATTGAAGCCGGTCACGAAACCTATGCAACTCCAGTAAGCGAGGGTGTGCACGAATTTTTGAATCGGGTTGGAGAAAACCACCTTATTATACCAATAGGCATGGCAACGCTTGATGAAGCAAATAAGAAAGTGCATTGTAGTAAAATTGATTATAACACCTTTGCAAAAACGAAAAGATTTAAGAAAGGATTTGACATAGAAAGGTCTTATGAGCTACTGGTTTTGCCTCACTATTCCCCAGAAAATCAATTTGTTGAAGAAATCACTTCGGAAAACCAGTTTTATAATCGCAAAGAATTTAAACGGCCTACTGAACTTCCCCGCAAAGGGAACGAATGAAACACTTTTCTGAATACTCCCGTATGATTTGTATATTCTCATGAATTCGACATAAGATGAAATGAAGGGTGTATTTGAACCCCACATTTCGCCTTGAAAAGAAAACAAGATGAAGAAATTCAAGATTATACTGACTGTGATAACCCTCATGCTCACGGGTCAAATCACTTTGGCTGAGGAAATAACCCTTTTCAATTCAGAGGGTGATCCCATTGCCTATATTGATGGAGGGGATGAAGATTTGACCATTTATATGTGGAATGGAATACCTGTTGCTTATTTGGATTTAGACGGTAATGCATACCATATTTATGGATTTAATGGCAAACATTTAGGATGGTATGAGAATGGGATTATAAGTGACCATGAAGGCTATGCGGTAGGATTTATAGAAGGAGCTACGACTATTTTCACCAAGTTTGAACCCTTTAAATCCATAAAACAATACAAGCCTTATAAAGCCTTTCAAGAATTTGCACCGTTTAAACCCTTTTATAATGCGCGGTTTTCGAATGAGCCATTATCGCTGTTTTTGATGAAGGGAAAACATTAGCGAATAGGAGTCTCCGCTTTGGTATCATTATCACACAAAGAAAAATACAAGAATTAATCAACAGGAGTCACCGCTTTTGTACCACTAGGACTTATTTATTTCAACATAAATCAATCGCTGACGCTTTTTTGATCCGCCTTCGCTAGCGCGGACAGTGACGGAGCCGCAATAGTGGGGTCAGCGCGGGAGTATGAGGCGCAAAAAAAGGCATGATAGGAAACTCAGCTTTATTGTCAATAAATTTTAAGATTCAAAGCGTAGTCTTCTTATCGGAACTCGATTCTAAGATAAACTTATTCCACAAAGCATAGTGCGGCGGGGTGTCCACGAAAAGAGCGAAACCCGAGTAGGGTTCACGAACACCATTTTCAGGCAAAAATAAGTGCTAGTTAAATCCTGTCGATGGAAGCGGCATTGAGTTTTTGAATCACGGTAACAATGGCTAGCCAGAAAGACTGTTGGCCAGTTCAGCAGGAAATATCTTTCTGATATTTTAATGGCAATCAACTATATCGAAGATTTCATGGCCGAGATTAATTATTTTACTATTTATGAAGCAGATAAGAAAACGCAGAGTGCAGTTGAAAGGCAACTTGCAATTATTGGTGAAGCTTTAAACCATTTTCGTAAATCTGAATCGAAAATAAATAGTGAACACGATAAGCAAATAGTGTCTTTTAGAAATAGATTGATTCATGCTTAGGATAGTTTGGATAATTCTATCATTTGGGCAATTCTCAGCAGGCATATCAGTCCATTATAATTGGAAGTCGAAAGATTATTAAAGTAAAAGTATTGGCCGTTTGGTAATGCGTGATAAAGCTGAATCTTCTATGTCTGCCGAGGTTTGATGCAGCCCAGTGGAACCAAACAAAGGTGCAGAAATGCTCATTTACACCCCCAATATGATGGCAAAGGCGTAACTTTAACATCAAACAAAAACAAACGAAGTCGGATGAAGAAGAATCCCCTCATTGTATTTTCTGTATCCATTGCTTTTTTGATAGGGTGCAAGAGCAAAAAAGAGACTTTAACACCTGATATTAAAAGCATTACAGAAAGTGTTTATGCTTCGGGGTATATAAAAAGCATGAGCCAATATGAAGTGTTTGGTGTGGCTAATGGCGTGATTGAAAAAGTATTTGTTACGGAAGGAATGCGTGTCAAAAAAGGGGACCCGGTCTTTCAGTTGAACAAGAATAATTCGGCGCTCGCCACCGAAAATGCACGACTGGCTTCCATCGCCTCCGACTATGCCGCGAATGCCGATAAATTGCGCGATGCGGAAAAGGCCATTGAACTGGCTCAAAAACAGCTTAGCAACGATTCCTTGCTCTTCCAAAGGCAAAAAAATCTTTGGGAAAAGAAGATAGGAACCCAAATAGCCTTGGAGCAAAAGGAGTTGAGCTATGAAAATGCCAAAGTCACTTTAGCTTCAGCGCGCACCAATTACCAAAATCTAAAACGTCAAATAAAGCTTGCCTCAGAGCAAGCCAAAAACAACCTGGAAAGCGCCAAAATAGTAGAGGATGATTTTATTATCCGCAGCGAGGTTGATGGCGTCATCTATCGAATCAATAAAGTGAAAGGAGAGGTGCTAAATGGTACTGAACCTGCTGCTATAATTGGAACAGAAGAATTTGTCATAGAATTAAATATCGATGAGTTTGATATCGTAAAAATAAAAAAAGGACAGCAGGTATTCATTCGAATGGATAGCTATAAATCTGAAGTATTTGAAGCCAAAATTATAGCGGTTGATCCAATGATGAATGCACGTACACGGTCCTTTCAGGCAGAAGCATTATTCACCAAAAAGCCCGCTGAACTTTTCCCAAACCTCACCGTGGAAGCCAATATTCTCATCCATACAAAAAATGAGGTCCTAACCATACCTAGAAACTATTTGGTAAACGATTCAATGGTGCGGATAAAAGGGGGTGCCCTCCAAAAAGTAGAAATAGGACTCATGGACTATACCTTGGTTGAAATAATAAGCGGGATTGATACAAGCACCCAACTTGAGTTTCCGGAAGAATGAGGGTAAAGCATATCGTAGAAATTTCGGGTGCTTTGATGCGTGCTCGCTGGAAACAAACATTAGTGGCAGCAGTGGGTGTTACGTTTAGTATCGCCTTTTTTATCTCCCTGCTTGGGTTTATGGAAGGCTTAAATCAGCTACTTGACGGAATCGTGTTAAATCGTACCCCACATATACGCTTGTACAATGCTATTCTTCCTTCCAAAGTGCAACCCATCGATTTGAGCACAGCCTATAAGAATCATCATAATTTTATACGCTCCATCAAACCGACGAATACCCGGAAAGAAATCTATAATGCACTAGAGATTATCAATAAACTGAATACCGACCCACGGGTTTTTGGTGTGGCTCCAAAAGTAACGGCTCAGGTGTTCTATAATCTTGGGAATATTAACTTGAACGGAATCATGAACGGGGTAGATGTCGATAAGGAGGCCAAGCTTTTCTCCTTTAATGATTATGTATTTGGAGGAAATCCCCAGGATCTTAAAACTATTCCCAATAGCATCATACTCGGACAAGGAGCCGCTGACATTATGCAGGCCAAGGTGGGAGATATCATTACTGTTACTTCCACCGAAGGAGAGCGATTTTCCTTAAAAGTGATTGGCTTTTTTCAGTCGGGCATGGCAGAGATTGATAAGGTGCAAAGCTTTGCGAGTTTGGCAAGCACACAAAAGATTCTTGGAGAGAACAGCAGCTATATCAGCGATATTCAAATAAAGCTCAATGACATGACCCGGGCGCCCGTTATTGCCCGGGAGTACGAGAACTTTTTCACTATTGATGGAGAGGATATACAAACAGCCAATGCACAATTTGAAACCGGCAGCAGCGTGCGTTCAATTATTTCCTATGCCGTGGGAATTACTCTGCTCATTGTATCCGGCTTTGGCATCTACAATATCCTCAATATGTTAATTTATGAAAAGATGGATACCATCGCCATCCTCAAAGCGACCGGATTCGCCGGGTCCGATGTCAAGAAAATTTTCATTACCATTTCATTGAGTATCGGTGTAGCTGGAGCTTTGGCCGGCGTACTTTTTGGCTATTTACTTTCTGCACTCATCGATGCCATTCCCTTCAATACCCCATCATTGCCAACCGTAACAAGCTACCCGATTGATTATGGAATTCAGTATTATTTAATAGCCGCGCTCTTTGCGTTGGTCACTACCTTTTTGGCAGGATGGTTTCCAGCAAAAAAGGCAAGCAAGGTGGATCCAGTAATCATTATCAGAGGAAAGTAGATGGAGAATATCGTATTAGAGGCAAAAGCCATCAACAAATCATTCTATAACCCAAAGAAGGTAGATGTGCTAAAGGATATTTCTTTCAGCCTCACGCGCGGCGAATATGCCTCCATCATTGGTAGGTCGGGCAGTGGGAAATCTACCTTGCTGTATATCCTCTCTACGATGGATAGCGATTTCACCGGAGAACTTAGTATAGATGGAATTAGCATCCGCAACAAAACAGAAAAACAACTCGCAGCCATCCGAAATGAAAAAATCGGCTTTGTGTTTCAGTTCCATTATCTCTTAAATGAATTTACGGCACTAAAGAATGTGATGCTTCCTGCTTTTAAGATAGATAAGCTGAGTGAAGAAGAGTTAGAACACAAGGCCTATGGATTCTTAAAAGATCTAGGAATCGAAAAATTAGCGCATAAAATGGCCAATCAGTTATCCGGAGGCGAAAAGCAGCGGGTGGCCATTGCCAGGTCGATGATCAATGATCCACTCATTATTATGTGTGATGAACCAACTGGCAACTTAGACAGCAAAAATGCCGACATCGTTTTTAACATTTTTAAAGAACTCACTACCACCTATAATAAAACACTCCTAGTGGTAACGCATGATCTCAATTTTGCGGAAAAAACAGGCCGCGTGATTGAGCTGGATGATGGAAGGATTATTAGGGCTTGAAGGGTTCTGGAAAGGGGGATGCCCTTCAACTTGGCGAAAAAGGCTCTCTCAGGATGACGGATTAGGGGTTCGGGTAAAGGGTATATTGGGGCTATAATTAGTTGGTAGTCATATAGTTTCGTGATTGCGCTCTATGCAGGCTACTATAGATGGGCATTATTCATCGAATTAATTGGTAACAGAATTAAACTTTTCTCAGTTTTTCGTGTTTTACATTAAATACTAAGCTAAACCAAACTTAAACATTTATGGAACATGTAAAAATTGCCAGCGACAATTATGTTGCTTTTACGTTCTTTATTGGAACGATGGCCATGATGGCCGCATCTGTTTTTTTCTTTTTTGAACTGAACAATACGTCTCAAAAATGGCGAACATCAGTTCTGGTCTCCGGGTTAATTACCTTCATTGCAGCAGTGCATTATTACTACATGAGGGGCTATAACCTCGAAACGGGTGACTCACCAACCTTCTTCCGCTATGTTGACTGGATGTTAACCGTGCCGTTAATGTGTGTGGAATTCTATTTAATTACCAGAAAAGCCGGAGCAAAAATTAGCTTGCTTTGGAAGTTGATTTTCGCATCCCTAGTGATGCTCGTAACCGGCTATTTTGGGGAAACAATCGACAGAGGAAATAGCGTTCTATGGGGCGTAGTTTCTGGAGCAGCCTACTTCTATATTGCTTACCTAGTATGGTTTGGCGAAGTAGCTAAATTGGCTCAAACAGCTGGTCCACAAGTAGCAAAAGCAACACGAGCTCTTGCTTGGTTTGTTCTTGTAGGCTGGGCAATTTATCCATTGGGTTATATTTTGGGAACCCCAGGAGGTTTATTCGGTATTCAACTGGTAAGCGATCCTGCAGCAGCAAGTCATGCAATGGACATAGTGTACAATATTGCAGATGCCATTAACAAAATCGGTTTTGGCTTAGTAATCTACGTTTTAAGTAGAAATTCTGAAGATTAATTGCTATCAATCTCATATCTGAAGGGATGGTATTTCGTTATGCCATCCTTTTTTTTTTTGCTCTACTTCGAACCTTTTCGCTTCATTTATCGACAGATTATAACTTGGTCCTGATAGCTATCGGAATTGAGATTTGGAGCTTATATGCAGGCATTAGGTACGATAACGGACACTTATTTAATACTCTTAATTTTGCTGAAAAAACCGGCCGCATGATTGAGCTGGGTGATGGAAGGATTATTAGGGATTGAAGGGTTCTGGGGTTCCGTATGCCTTCGACATGGCTGCCCCAGTATTAATTTGCGGATGTGCTATAATAGCGCAGAAAATATATGCTTTGGGCCGGAGTATGCGTATTTCAAGAATGAAGGGCGGGAAGCAATAGACATTGATTTTGTAGGGCGCTATATTTTTGAGACAAAATGGGTCGGTATTTATCCCTTGCTAGGGGCGAACTATTCAATAGAAACGGAATTCCGTGCTGAAAAGGAAGTGAAATCAGCCTTGGGAATTGTTTTTGGCGCAGGGATTGGATTCACCGAAACTTTAAAAGTATGACTGTTTTTGCAGAGTATTCACGGGTAGAATTGGGCATCACGAAGTAATTTATTACCACTGGCTTGATGCTTAATTTTTAATAATTTGATGCAAAAGGCAAAGGAGAGTTAGCTATGTGGTTTGTCGTTTTGTTTTGAGTTTGATAGATAAATAGTAGTAATTTATACATAATTCGATTAAAAATCGGACTACATTTACTTCGTGATAAGAAGGATTGTCGGCAGTCATTGGTTAAATTAAGAGGTAGTGAAGTGATTGAACCTATTTTACGGGCGAAAACGAAGAGAATTATTCTATCTGTAATAGGCATTTGTTTTTTCCTCCTACTGCTATTGGATAATCGGTTTGATTATTTAGAGTATGAAAAGCAGTGGCAGTTTTTCTTAGATGGTGGAAATCCCTTTGATTATAGTAGCAATGCCTACGGGCCACTTCATGCGATAATGGCTTTCTTTTTTGGTATACATGCCAAATTTCTAGGTTTCTCTTTTCCTTGTTTTCTATACTTGGCTCCATTTTTCTAATCAATAAAATTAATGAAAGCACTTTGGACCAAAAATCGAAAAATAAATCTTTCTATCTTCTTCTTTTCAATCCAGTAGTTTGGATCATGATCGTGATAAATGGATGCAACGATGGACTTATGGGCTTCCTATTCTTATTTGGAATTGTGTTGTATGATAAGGAGAGATATGTCTATGCAGCATTACTATTATCATTGGCCATTTTATATAAATATATCCCGCTGTTCGTCTTGCCAATATTGTGCATTAACAATCGAAGAATTAATTGGAAATTCTCGCTTTCGACCCTGTTATTCTTAGTATTTGGCTTCGGATTGACCTTTTATTTTTGGGGAGCAAAGTTCTTGTACCCAATATTTTACAATTCAAATAGAGAATCTAAGATACTTTCGGTATTCCGTTATTTACGGGGAGAGTATTCTTTTCTAAAACCACTTGGCATTACTAACCTTGATCATTTAAGCCTCTATTTTGTCGTTGGTTCAGTTCTCTTGATTTTTATTGTTCAACTGATTTACAAATGGAATTGGATTGTCAGTGTGATTATCACCATGTTGGCCGTTCACATGTTTTATTTGGTCGGTCATTTTCAATTCTATATAGCCATTTACTTCTTAGTTTTTTTCTTCCTATATAAATTCGGAAAAGCTATCGATATACGCAGCTTAAATAATGTTTATTTATTACTCTATTGGATTACCTGATCTACTCTGCTTTATGGAATCACTGGAGGATTTTATATGGACTTTCATGTTATCCGGGAACTCATAGGATTACCCCATTTCATTATCTTCCTTATGACCTTTTTTTCATTAGGAACCATGGTACGAACAAATCAAGCTGCTAGTAAGGGATTGGCAGCTCCATAGATAGCTTTAACGGGTAGTGGGCCTTGGTGAAAAGTAATTGGTCTTGGATTTTTACTTAAATTGGACGCATGATTCGAATTATTGTACTAGTAAGCTTTACACTAAGTTTGGCAGCCTGTCAGCCCGAAGGGCGTGTTTATAATGAACACAAAGAGTTATCTCCAGAATTTCGCTGGTCACAAATAGATACCCGCGAATTTGAAGTCCCTATTGATGACACGAGTATTCCATACAACTTGACTTTGTCCTTTCGTTTTATTAATGGCTATCAATATAATGCGGCCAAAGTTTCCGTAATAGAAACCAGTCCCAGCGGAAAAGAAACCGTAAATGAATACACCCTAAAAGTCCGTGACGATAAAGGCGAGTATATCGGAGAAGCCGGTTATGATATTTGGGATAGTGAACACCTCGTAGAGGCGAATAAGAAGTACGAAGAAACGGGCATCTATACATACACCTTAGCGCATAGCATGCCAGATGATCCCTTGCTGAATGTGATGGATATCGGGGTGATTTTAGATAAAGCGAAGTAAACAGGGCTTATGGGTTTTGGGTTACTGGTTTGGGTAAAAATCGATGGCCAATGGCTCAAAAGAGATGGAGGTTTTAGTGATTAGAATGTCCAAATTGATCAGCTATCCTTCGTCCATAAAGGAAAGACGATTGGGAGGAATGAATAATAAAGTGAGTTGTATAACACGCTTTGAGGTGAATTGAAGCCAAATACAGTAAATGAATCAATCATTTACTCAGCTGATATGTATCATACTTTACATCTTAAAATACGCCTACCTTGGTATGGTAAGAAGTAAATACCAAGAGAATGAACTTAAAAAATAATCATACAGCAGAAAAAGCTGTTTCAGCCATTCTACTATTTAAAGGAGAAGGAACAGCCACCGGATTGCAAATTTTGCAAAACCAGGAACTCAAAGAACATACGACAAAAGTGCCGGCCTTATTGCTTTGTATCCTTGGGGAGGTAGTGTTTGAAAATGAAAAAGGCATCAAAGAAACCTTAAGAAATGGCGATTATATCCCCATCGAAGCGCTTGTAAAGCATTGGGTAATTGCTAAGGAAGACAGTCAACTTGTGTTATTGAAGTAAGAAGCAGCTTGCTATTCGCTTTTGGTTAAGTGAAAAACAATTGTCAAGCTGGATGGTTTCTAATCTTGGCAGCTCAATGCCTTTATCCATGAAAATAGTATTCATCATACTCGGAATAATCCTTTTAGCCTTTATCATTATCCAATACTTTGCTAGCAGAGGACAAAGTACCATTGAAACCTATCCCTATAGCGTCGATAAGGAATATGATGACTTTGAAATTCGCAGCTATGAGGCGAGTCTGTTTACCTCTGTTAAGCTCCCAATGAACGAATACAAAAGTGCATCGAGTAAGGGGTTCTCGATACTTGCTGGATACATATTTGGCGGAAATGATCGGAACGAAAAAATAGCGATGACCTCGCCAGTGAGCATGTCGCTAGAAGACTCGATGACGATGATGTTTATGGTTCCAAAAAAGCTCACGAAAGAAAGCCTTCCTCAGCCGAATCAAGCAGGGATAGAATTTCGCGAAGAACCAGCCAAAAAAGTGGCAGCCATTACCTTTGGAGGCTGGGCAGATGATGAAAAAATAGCCACGTTCAAAGAGAAATTAAAAGCAGCATTAGACGCCGAGGGTATCACGTATACCACCCATTTTTACTTTTTAGGGTATAATCCCCCTTACGAAGTTGTCAATCGCAAGAATGAAGTGATTGTGGAGTTGGATTAAACGCTTTGCCTAGTTTTGGGTATGACTGCCGGAATGCTAATTGGTCTAACGATAGTACAAACTATGCACGCCAAAGCCATAGCTGAAGTATGATAAGTGGACACCCTGCACCTTCGCTAGCGCAATGGTGCACGCGTTCAAGGGCCAGAATAACCTAACCCCTTATCCTAAACCTTCTGCGTCCGCCATCCGCTTGCGCTAAAGCTAGAGCGGAAGCGCTAGCTTTTTTCAATCGACGGCGGAAACCTTACGTCGTATACACTGAATTAAACAATACATAATCCGTTGTCAAGTCAGTACCCCAACCTTTGGCCGTTGCTTTCCCATTGTTCAAGTCAAGTTTGATTGAAATATGCGATTCCCTGAGTAATTTTTTCATGTAGTTCCGATCAAATTCTGCGGGGCTTCCTTTTTCTAGTACCGGTAATAGCTTGTCCTCAGAACCCATATATAGATTTATTTTCTCATAATTAAAGGGCAAGCCAGCATTCCCTGCGGCGCTGATAATTCTTCCCCAATTCGGGTCGCGTCCAAACATGGCGGTTTTAACCAGCGATGATTTAGAGATGGCACGTATCATTGTTCTTGCATAGGCTTCATCAGGGGCATTGATGATTTCATATTCAATAAATTTCGACGCACCTTCACCATCCGACACAATTTGTTTTGCCAAATGCATCATCATCTCTTCCAGATTTTTACGGAAACTTTCATAGCCTGTGTCAGACTTTGTTTTTAATTCCGGATTGCTCGCCATTCCATTTGCCAATACAATCACCATATCGTTGGTGGATGTATCCCCATCGACCGTAATCATATTAAAGGTTTTATCGACTGTTTCTTTCACCGTTTCTTGCAGCAATTTTGGTGCGATGGCGGCATCAGTAACAATAAATCCTAACATGGTGGCCATATTCGGGTGTATCATTCCAGAACCCTTCGCAATACCTCCCATATTCACTTCGAAACCATTTACTTCAAATTCAATAAAGCCTTCTTTAGCAAAGGTATCGGTGGTTAATATTGCATTGGCGGCAAAAGATCCAGCTTGCGATTTGGAGGTCAGTTTACTTACGTTGTCCTTTATTCCATTCACAATTTCTTCGGTAGGAAAGGGCTCACCAATTACTCCTGTGGATGCAACCAATACCAATTCCTTTTTAATGCCTAACTCATCCGCCATGGTCTGAACCATCGCTTCTGCGCCGTCCATCCCTTGCTTGCCAGTTGCGGCATTGGCATTGCCCGCATTGATTACAATGGCCTGGGCAATCCCGTTTTTAATGTGTTTTCTTGATATTGTAACAGGAGCCGCTACCACTTGATTTTGAGTAAAAACTGCCGCCGCGCTAGCGGGAACTTCTGAATAAATGATGGCCAAATCTCTTCGCAGTGATTTAACTCCAGTATGGGCTCCCCAACATTTAATCCCTCTAACGTTTGTTATATTCTTAATCATCTTATGTTGATTTATCTCTGAATTTTATGACTATCCGTATTATGGATTCATTGGTACTTGATTTAATCCTTGCCATTCATCTAAGCCAAGCATCAGGTTCATATTTTGAATGGCCTGTCCGGATGCTCCTTTAACGAGATTATCAATAACACTAATTATAATGATCATGTTTGTTCTATCATCATAGCTTACATGCAAATCGCAGTAATTACTCCCTCTCACATCCTTTATGGCTGGAGGCTGATTGCGCAACCTTACAAAGGGTGCATGGGCGTAAAACTTCGTGTAAAGTTCTTTTAATTTTTCCTCATCTATACTATCGATGGGGCGTACGTAGATGGTGGATAAAATACCCCGGTCAACAGGCAATAGATGGGGCGTAAACTGAATCATCGTTTTTTCACCCGCCAACTGATCAAGGGTATTTTGAATTTCGATGGTATGTCGGTGCTTTTTAAGTGCGTATGCCTTGAAATTATCATTAACATTGGAGTAAAGATTTACAGGGTTCGATTTTATACCTGCGCCGGTAACTCCAGATTTTGAGTCGATAATTATCAGGTTTTTCTCTACCAAGTTTTGGGCGATTAAAGGCGCCAATCCTAGAATAGCTGTAGTTGGAAAACAACCGGGGTTGGCCACCAATTTTGCTTGTTTAATTTGATCGGAGAACAATTCTGGATTCCCAAAAACGGCGTCTGTTATTCCCTCTGGGTAAACATGTTTCATGTTATACCATTTCTCATAATCAGCCACATTGTTTAGCCTGAAGTCTCCAGATAAATCCACAATCTTGAATGCTTTGTCATGGAACTTTTTTACGAAATCCATGGAAACACCGTGGGGGAGTGCCAAGAACACAAGATCTAGGTCATGAGCCTCAACTTCATTGATGGATACCAATACTTGATCTTCAATGCCTTGAAAAGAAGGGTGCACATCCGAAAACCGCTCTCCCGCCCGACTTTCAGAAGTAATCATACTTATCTCAACATCTGGATGGTTCACAAGGATTCGAACTAATTCTGAGCCGGTATATCCCGTGGCACCTATGATTCCTATTTTCTTTTTAGTCATTGCTTTTCATTTCGTTAACGGATTCATGCATCACTTCAATAACCCTTTTTAAATCGGCGATTGGTATATTGAGAGGGGGCACGAGTCTTAATACATTGCCGGCTGTGGCATTAGCCAATACGCCCTTTTCAAGCATTTTGGCCACCAGAGGCTTGGTTTCAAAATCGAATACAATACCAATCATCAGTCCTTTGCCTCGAATTTCTTTGATAGATGGAAGAGCCAATTTTGCTAGTTCATCACGCATCCATTGTCCTTTCTTGCTCGCTTCCTCAATCAGGTTTTCGGCTTCAATGGCTTCTAGAACAGCCAATGATGCGGCAGTTACTAGAGGGTTTCCTCCAAAGGTGGTTCCATGGTCGCCAAATTCCATCGCCGAACTCACTTTTTCATTGGAAAGAATGGCTCCAATAGGTACACCACCTCCCAGTGCTTTTGCCAAGGTCATAATATCGGGTTGAACGCCGATATGGTCTTTAGCAAACATTTTTCCGGTTCGTCCAATGCCGCATTGTATCTCATCAAAAATGAGCACGATATTTTGTTCGTCGCAATAGGTTCTAAGGTCTTTTAAGAAAGCCTCACTGGCCACATTGATACCGCCCTCGCCTTGAATGGGTTCTATAATAATGGCAGCAGTTTGTTTGCTTGTGGCCTGCTTTACGGCATCCAAATCATTAAAAGGAACCATGTGAAATCCAGCAGGGATGGGCTCAAAGCCTTTCTGCATGCTTGTCTTGCCCATAGCGATGGTGGCCATTGTTCGTCCGTGGAAAGAACCTTGGAAAGAGATTATTTCGCCACCTCGACCGATACTATGTGCATATTTTCGGGCAATTTTAATTGCTCCCTCAACCGTTTCAGCCCCGCTATTTGTAATAAATACACGATCTAACCCTGAAAGCTCAATCAGTTTTTTTGAAAGCATTGCCTGTGGTACACTTAAATAGAAATTCGAGATATGAAGCAGTTTCCCTGCCTGTTCCCGAATGGCTTTCACCAAATTGGGATGATTATGGCCGAGCACATTGACCGCAATTCCAGCTAGGGCATCGATATACTCATTGCCCTCTATATCCCATACATGAGAGCCTTCGCCGCGTTCCAATGTTACTTGGAATCGGCCGAAAGTTTGCAGGTATTGCTTTTTATCTAAGTCCGAAAAATCATGATTTGTATATTCCATAGCTACGAACATTACTATTTTGAAATTAAAGTTCCAATTGAATGATTGTTAATATTTCTTATTTGATCTGGTTGCGTTCCATTGATGATTTTAGCACCCAGGGCTCCTTTATGAATGGCTATTTCACAGGCTTCCATTTTTGGAATCATTCCTCCTTGTATGGTTCCATCCTCTTTTAATGCATGCAATTCCGACAAGGAGATTTTCCGTATGATGGAAGCTGAATCATCTTTATCTTTCAATAAGCCATCCACATCCGTAAGTATGACAAATTGTTCGGCTTGTAATGCCCCAGCGAGATGTCCTGCAAAAGTGTCACCATTAATATTATAGCCCACACCCTGATCATCGGCACCAATGCAGGCAATAACAGGAATAAAATCGTTGTCGAGCAATTGTTGAATCAGCTGCGGATTTACTTGTGACACATCACCCACCAGCCCCAAATCAACCTCCTCCATAATGCCATTCACCTCTTTTTGGTGTAGTTTTTTATGCGCCACTACGGTATGACCATCCTTGCCAGAGATGCCTACCGCGCTGAATCCCATGGTATTAATGGTATTCACTAAGTCGCTGTTTACTTGTCCTTTTAATACCATTTCAATGTATTTAAAGGCTTCAGGGGTGGTATAGCGCAGTCCATCAATAAATTCAGACTTCAGATTGACTTGGGCAAGCATGTCTTTAATAAAAGGACCGCCACCATGGGAAATAACGACATCATATCCATCCTTTTTTAAGGCTAGAATATTGGCTAAGAGGCTCTTTTTAATCGCGTTATCGGTCATGGCATTTCCGCCATATTTGAAAACTAATAGTGGTTTTTGTCCCATCATAAATAATATAAAAAATCATCCTTAGAAACAATGATTTCTCGAAGTTTCATAAATGATCCCACTATTCGAAAAGCATTATATTGAATGTTGGTAGCACGCTATCTGGATACGTCAAACCGGATAACGAAGATCATTACGTCATGATGCTGGTCAATATCGTCATAAAATATGGCAAGGCCGAATGAAGTTCTACCCGCTGTTAACTAGGATTTAGGAGATGAACTCTTGCTTGGTGATATGTATCACACTGATTGCCGCGCTGATTCACTAAATTCGTGGCGTGAAAGAAGCTAAAAGTATCAAACCCATAGGTGCCTTGCTGCCTATAATTGGGTTAGCTATTTTGTTATTGCTTTCACCTTGCAAGGTTCGAAACTTTATTCAAACGGAACTTGGTATACCTCAAACGGAGGTGACCAATAAGAGTCAAACGACACTTAAGACTTCAACATGTAACGATTACCAGATTGGTACGCTTACAGTCGTAAAAGCGAAATCTTCCACTCAATTTTTACCTTCTTTTCCCGAAGCTAACGTAGAGTATCGTAGCGACGGTGTGGTGAATAAATGCATTCATTATAGTAAAGAAAGAAGTCTTTCAGTTTCTCCTATTCCTTTCTACATTTTGTATCAAAACCTAAAGGTTTATCTATAAAAATCTTTTCAATGAAGGAAAGGGTTTTGCAGCTATATGTGGCTGTATTTTAATTAATTATAGAGAATCATAATGAAAAATATCACGATAAAAAATGATGCTGGGCTATTAGCGCTGGCATTAAGATTAGTTGTAGGCTGGACCTATTTTTCGGCCTTTTGGAGAAGAACAATTTTAGAAAATAAACTCGATCCTGAGATTGCAGGATATATCGGCGAAAAATTTAATCACTTTTTACCCAATGCCCTGGGCATTAAGCCGCTCATTGAGTATTTGGTTGAAAATCCAGATGCTTTATGGCTTAACATGGTGATTTTTACCATCGTTGAAGGTATTGTAGGCCTAAGCATTATGTTCGGTTTATTCACCCGATTGATGAGTATAGGGGTATTTGCTTTGGCCATGGGAATTCTGCTCGGTTCAGGTTGGATAGGCACAACTTGCTTGGATGAATGGCAAATTGGCGTGTTAGGAATAGCGGCTGGTTTTGTTTTATTCCTTACTGGGAGTGGTAAATATTCATTGGATAATTATATGATGAAAAACCATTTTTCCCTCACCAAGAAGAAAGTATTTGTATGGATTGGTTCAGGCCTATTGCCAATTAAAGAGGTGTTATTTTCAAAGGTTGTATTAATAGGTTCTCTTTTTATTTTTGGGATGACCTTGATGACCAATCAAGTATTCCATGGTGGAGTATGGGGAACACTTCATAACAAATCAGTAAAACCAAAACTCGAACTATCTGAAGGTGCTATTAGTAACTCGATGCTATCCTTTGATGTTTATAGAACAGAAGGAGTGGATGTTTATGGTTCTTGGATAATTGAAATTGAATTATTAGATGAACAAAACAAACAGGTAATTCACTATTCGCAGGAAGAATTGGCTGACTTAATGAATGAAAGTATCTCAAACTATTATGTAGCCAAAGTAAAACCAGGCAAACATAGCTTGATTATACCCTTAGGCGCAAAGGCAAAAATGAAGCTAAAAAATGATTCGTTCGCCAATCTTGATCAGGGAATATATACCTTAAAGATGACGGATATTAGCGGTGCCTATTGGGAGCTCGCTATAACGAAAAAAGAATAGCCAAGCATCTATAAACGCAGTAGTGAATGAATCGCTGCTGCGTTTACTCGTTTCTTTTTTGTTTTGTCCTGGGAATCTTCTCCCTTGAAAATTTTGTTACTTCGTAAAACATGAGAACGCCTTTTTTATGGATCTTGGTCTTTATTCTTCATGCTGCTTGTGGCAATGAGGGCAATCATGGAACACAGAGTATGGAAAAGATAGAAGTCAGAAAACTGTCGGAGGATCATTGGCAGACCTATACTGAAATCATCATCGATGCACCCAGTCAAAGGGTATGGCAGGTATTAACGGATTGGGAGCGCATTGGAAAATGGAGTTCCACTTTAAAAGAAATTAGCGGAGATAGGCAGGATAAAGGAAAGGTTCAAGTCGCTTTTCTGGTTAATAGCAACACGTATAAAACGCCGCGTAACTTTACATGAGTCACCGCTTTCTTACCACTAGGACTTTTTTATTTCAAAAATTAAGCACTCTCTCCTTTTGACGCGATAATTCTGCTCGGATTAAAAAGGGACGCGGAGATTCTGTGTTAACATCCTAATTTGTTTTCGAAGAATTATCTTCGCTTCAAACGGCCAAGAGCTAGTTTGTAAAGAGTTGTTCCTTTTTTAAGGACAACTCTTTCTTTTTTTGATACTCGGGGT
>Ga0209491_10003754_pt1 | contig 24536 bp, 10 predicted proteins | sample BON02_FD_187213 | JGI IMG/M metagenome (GOLD analysis project Ga0209491, IMG submission 187213) | Freshwater microbial communities from Lake Bonney liftoff mats and glacier meltwater in Antarctica - BON-02 (SPAdes) (version 2) | ecosystem: Environmental > Aquatic > Freshwater > Ice > Glacier...
GGGACGGGCGAGCGGGGCGGGCGGCGGCCTCTCTAGGGTTTTGTTCGACAAAACGAAAGCAAGAGGCGGAAACAACCCCACCAAAAGCCACGCCAAGGCCCGAAACGAAGAACTCACCGTGCCAAACTTGGTGTGCAGCCGCTGCCCGCGCTCGCAGAACGCCGCCGACCCAAAGTCGATCACCTTGAGCAACGGCGGCGGGCGGTTGTCGAGCACCTCGGACTCCTTCTTGCGCCGCGCCGCGATCGTCTCGGCCGTCTCGGCCTCGTCCTCGTCGGCGTCGTCGCTGCTCTCGCTGCTGCTGCTCTTGGCCGTCTTGTCGTTGGGGTCGTAGTCCTTGTCCGCCAGGATGTAAAGGTTCTCCGGCTTGATGTCCCGGTGCACGATCCCCACCGCGTGCTGGAACGCCAGGAACTCGAGCAGCTGGCGCATCACGTCGGCCGCGTCGCGCTCGCTGAACCGCCGGCGCTTCAAGATGGCGTCGAACAGCGCGTGGCCGTGCAAATACTCGATCACCACGTGCACGCCCTCGGTGTCGAGGAACACCTCGAGGAGGTCGAGCATGGCCGGGTGGCCGGCCAGGGCGCGCATGGCCGCGATCTTGGTCACGAGGGCTGTCGTGGTTGTGGTTTTGGTTTTGTTTGGTGGGCGGGGGGGGGGGGGGGGGGCGTCGGGTTGCGTTTCGGGCCTGGCGCGTTTTTGGAGCGGCAAATATTTTGAAGGAGAGAAAGCAGACCAAGACGGCCAAAATAGGCACGAGACCAACGAAAGACCCCGGACTCACCGCTCTCCTGCATCTCGTACGCCCCCTCGTTCTCGGCCGAGATGACCTTGACGGCCACGGGGTCCCCCGTGGCCAGGCACCGCGTCCGAAACACGCGCGCAAACCCGCCGCGGCCGAGCAACTTGTCGTGCATCGCGTAATAGTCCCAGACGCATCGCCCGCCCGCGCCCGCCAGCTCCTCGCGCGCGGCGGCGATGTAGCGGTTGATCGACTCGCCGTGCGGGAGGTCCTCGTCGGCGACCGCGCGCGCGTGCGCGACCTTGCCGCGGTTGGCAAAGGCGATCTTTTTCACGGCCGCCGCCGTGGTCGCCGGCACGCGGCCGGGCGCGACGGCGGCCGGGTGCGACGACGCGTCGCCGCCGGGCGCGCCGCCGGCGGCGGCGTTGGCCTTGGCGGCCTTGGCGGCGGCGTCGGCACCGGCGTCCGAGGGGGCCGACTGGGTGCAGCCCATGCCTGCGGGTTGTCCGGTCTTGTGTCTTTATTGAGGGACGGCAGCGGCTGCTGCGGCTGTGCTCCGGCGACGGCAGCGCCGGGCCTCGAAAGCGGCGGCGGCGGCGAGCGGCGGCGGCGGCGGGATTTTTTGGGCGAGCACAACTCGGCGCGGCGCTTCGTGCGGCGGATTCCGCGCGACGCGCCACCTCGGCTGGGCTCCCCGTCGACGGAGAGGCGCTGGGCGGACGCGGGGCGGGCGAATGCGCGGCCCGGGGTGCGCTACACGGCCCACGCCAACCCCCTTTGGGGCGAAGGAGGGGGGGGGGAGGGGGGACTCGAACGTTGGAGGCTCTCTCCTCTCTGCTCTCTCTCGAGGAGGGGCAGCGGCTCGGGACGTTGGCAGAGTTGGGGCCGGACGCGGGGGAACGCGAGGCTCCGGGCGGGCGGGTTACAGGGAGGAGGATGGGGAGGGTGGAGCAGAAGAGGCGCGTATAGCGAGGAAGGGGAGGGGTGAAGAGGGGGAAGAGGAGGAAGAGGAGAGAGGGCCCAAAAATGTCGTTCCACTAGGGCGGCTTCCTCTAGGGCGGCCTCCTCTAGGGCCGCCTCCTCTTCGCCCCGTCCCCTCTCCTGCCGCGCGCGCACACTGCCGAGCAATGTAAACCGCCCATTCGGGATTCGTTTGGCCGTTGTCGGACAAAAGGAGCCACGATCGATCACCTGACGCCACGATCGATCACCTTTTCTCTACTGCTTTCCGTTTGAAAACGCGGCAGAAATGCAGGGGTGGGCCGCAGCGCCCAATGCCAGCCAGGCGCGACGTGCGACGTCGTCCTGCCGCCCGCCGACCACCGGCGCCCCCACCTCTCTACACCACCGGTGGACCCTCCTGCGCGAGCAGCGCCGCGCCCGCCGGCGGCCGGCGTCGCCGCTGCCGCGCGCGGCCGCCGCCCCTGCAAACGGCGCCGCCGGTCCGCCGCCGCCCACTCCCCACCCGCTCGTCTCCCTCGTCCGCTCGCACGCGGGCGGCGCCGTCGACGGCGTGCGGCCCGTCGCGGGCGGCGGCGACTCCAAGCAGCCGGGGTGGGGCCTCGAGGCCGACCGCGACCTGCCCCGCGGCCACCGCGTGATCGTCTTGCCGGCCGCGTGCCACCTGACGTTTGAATCGACGGCCGCGCGCGCGCGCAGCGGCGGCGGCGCCGACGCTGGCGGCGCCGCCGCCGACGGCGCCGACGGCGACGGCGACGGCGCGTCCGCCGCCGACGCCTTGGCCTCCCTCGCCGGCGACATCCCCGCGGAGCTCTGGGGCGCGCGCCTGGCCCTGGCCCTCTTGCGCGAGCGCGCCCTGGGCCGCGGCCAAGGGGGCGACGGCGGCCAAGCGGGCGCCACCGCCCCCGCCCCCGCCCCCGCCCCTGCCTCATCTGCCTCCTCTGCCCCCTCCCCCTTTGCCGCCTACGTCGAGGCGCTGCCCGCCGCCTTCCCCGGCGTGCCGCTCTTCTTCGCCCCCGAGGCCGTCGACGCGCTCGACTACCCGCCCGTGGCTGAGCAGGTCAAGCGGCGGTGCCGCTGGCTGCACGGCTACGGCTCGCGCCACCTGGAGACGGACGCAGCGCGCGCGGCGTTTGGCGGCGCGCGGGTCGACGTCGGCGCCCTGGGCTGGGCGCTGGCCGCCGTCACATCTCGCGCCTTTCGCCTGGGGGGGGAGGTCGGCGCGCCCGCGGCGCTGCTGCCGCTGGCGGACCTGTGCAACCACTCATTCGACCCCAACGCCGAGGTGGTGCCCTGGGAGGACGCCGCAAGAGCAGGCGGCGGCGGCGGCGGGGTAACAAGCGGCGGCAACGGGGGCGGCAACGGCGGCGGCGGCGGCGGAAGAGGCGTCGCCGTCGTGACAAAAAGGGCGCTGAAAAAGGGAGAGCCGGTGCTCTTGAGCTACGGCCCGCTGCCAAACGACTTTTTGCTCCTCGACTACGGTTTCGTTGTCCGCGACAACCCGCACGACGCCGTCTCCTTGCGCTTCGACCCGCAGGGCCTGCTGTCCGCGGGGGCGGCGGCCGCGGGGGTGCTGCGCGAGGAAGCGGGCCTGGCGCCGCTGCCCGGCGTGCGGGGCGGCGGCGGCGGCGGCGGGGCGCCGCCCGAGCTCCTCGACTTTGCGGACGAGCTCGAGCGCTCGCCTTACAAGCGCCGCCGGCTCGCGGCCCTGGGCCTTCTGCCGCCGGGCGACGCCGCCCAGGGCGGCGGCGGAGGCGGCGGCGCCTCTCTCGAGGTGGCAATCGGCGCCGGCAGGGCGGCCGGCGGCGGCGGCGGCGGAAACGGCGGCGGCGGCGGCGCCCCTGTTGCCGACCCGCGCCTGCTGGCGGCCGCGCGGCTGCTCGCCTCGCGCTCGACCGCCGAGACGGATGGCCTGCCCGACCGCGAGCTCGGCGCCTGGGCGCGCAGCGCCGACGCGCCGGCGGGCGCCGTCTGCCCCCTGGGCAACCGCGCAGGAGAGGTCGCCGCGCTGCGGGCGCTGGCGGGCGCCGCGGGCGTGGCGCTCGGCCGCTTCCGCTCGACGGTCGAGGAGGACGAGGCGGCGCTGGCGGCGCTCGAGTCCCCCCCCGGCGCGGCCGGCGGCGGCGGCGCGAGCGCGAGCGCCAGGGCCGACCTGGCGCTGGCGGTGACGCTGCGCGCGGAGAAGAAGCGCGTGCTGCTCGGCGCGATCAAGGCGCTCGGCGCGAGGGTGGCGGCCGTGCGGGCGCGGCGGGACATTCCGGCGCTGCCGGCGGCGGGGGCCGGCGGCGGCGCGGCGGCGGCCGCGGCGCCCGGGCAGAAGCCGCGGCCGGCGACCGACCGCGGGTTTGGCGTGGCTGGCGCGGGTGGCGGCAAGAAGAAGCGGTAGGAGGTGAAGGAGTGTGTTGTAAACCAGCCTGAAGAAATCGTCTCTTCGTAAGAAACATCAACAGAGGCCTCGAGCGAGAGAGGCCGGGCGAGCAGGCAAGCGACGAGCAGGCAAGCGACGAGCGGCGGCAACGCGCGCTCTCTCTCTTCTTCTGTGCGAACGCCGGCGCGCGCGCGCGTGCGCCTGGAAATCCTCCTGTAACGACCCGTGCCGTCTCGACACGTGAATCGTCCACCCGCACAGCTTTCAACCTACGTGGGGGGGCGGGACCCCGAGAGGCGCGCGCGGGAGACACGCAGAGGGGCGCAAACCCCCCCGCTCTCTCTCTGCGTCCCGCGCCGCAAACAACTCACGAAACAATGCAACAACAACACAGGTGTACTCACGCACGTCACTTATCACACACACACACATACACCCGCCCCCGCACATACCTCGAAAGAAGCGACCCGCGTCCTCTTGTCCTCAAAAATAGCAACACGGAAAACCCTCGAAGCCCCCCCCTCTCGGTTTTTTTTTTTTTTTTCCGTTCGAGAGCGCCCTCTCTTGCCCCCCGCGCGCCCGCCTCGCGCGCCAACCCGCCCCCCCACCGTCGCGCGCGCGCCATAATCACCACCATGGCCCGCCGCCGCAGCGCCGCCGCCGCGCTGGCGCTCGTCGCCGTTCTCGCGCTCGCCGGCGCCGCCGCCGCCTCTGCCCAGCAGCTGCTGCCGGCCGCGGGGAGCCCCGTCGTCCGCAAGGTGCGCCGGACGGTGCCCGCCGGCACCGCGCTGCCGGCCGGGTACCGCTCCGTGCAGAGCCAGCAAATGCAGCAGCAGCCCGCCCAGGCCGCGCGCCGCTACGTGCCCGCGGGCGCGCGCGCCGCCGCCGCCCCGCTCACGGCCGCCATGGCCGCGCCGCAGATGCAGCCCGAGTTTGGCGTGGCCGCGCCCAACGCCGCCGCCGCGCCCAAGGCCGCCGCCGCCCCGGTCGCCCCGGCGGCCGCCGCCGCCGCCCAGGCCGCCGCCGCCGCCGCCGCCGCCGCCGCCGCCGCGCCGGCCGCGCCCCGCTACTCTCTGCAAAACATGCTCAAGGTCAACCCGTCGGCGGGCGGCGGCAACCTCCTGTCCAACGTCGCGTCCCTCGCCAAGACCGGGATCAACCCCAACGGCCCGCTCAACGTCGAGGACCTCATCAAGCTCGGGCTCGCCTTCCCGCGGCTCGGCAACGGCACCGCCAGCCTCGGCGACCAGCTCGGCGCGGTGGCCGTCGCCAACAAGGTCCGCAAGCTGGCGCCCAAGGCGGGCAAGGCGCTCGACGCCGAGTACGCGGCGGGCCTGCTCGACTCGATCACCCGCGACGCGAGCGGCAAGCTCGACGTGACCAAGCTGGCCAAGCTGGCGCAGACGTGGGCGGCGGCGCTGGTGCCCTTTGCGGAGCAGTTTGCCCGCGACATGCAGGGCAACGCAAACGGGGTGATCGCGTCGATGCTGACGAGCGGCTCGCAGATGGTCGACGTGGGCAAGATCAGCGCGGCCCTGGGCATCAAGGCCGAGGGGCAGGGGGAGCTCCTGCGCGCGCTCGCTCCCCTGCTGGACAGGTCGTCCTCCGGCGAGCTCTTCGGCCTGCTGCAAAAGCTGGCAAAGCCCGGGATGGAGGCGCTGCAGAAGGGCGGCGCGGGCTCGGGCGACGCCGACGTGGCCGCGCTGATGTCGACGGCCATGGGGGCGCTGGGGCGCGGGGTGCAGAAGATGGGCTAGGGAGAGGAAGGCAGAGAGGTTGGCGCGGTGGGTGGAATCGTGCTGCGGGAGGGAGCGGCAGCAGGGGGGAACCAAAAAGAGGCGAGGGGGCGCGCGACAAGAGAGACGACACGAGCGCCGCCGCCGCCCTGTCGGGCCAAAAGACCTGGGCGCCGCCGCCTCTTGCCTTTCGTTTGCTCGCCATTTTCTCGTCCCCCTTCCCCCCCTCTTGCTCTTTGTTCGGACCGGCCACTCACCCCGTTTTGGAACCACACACGTAAGAGAAACACACTTGTGTGAATCAGCAGCTCCTTTTCGTCTCTTCTCTCTCTCACGATTCAAACCTTTCAAACTTTTCAAACGCGCCACGAGAGAGAACCGTAGCGCCGCACCCCCCCGCCCATTGGAGGCGCAAGGAGACCCCCACTGCGCCTACAAGTAGGCCGACCCCGAATCATCCCATCTCGAGCGAGCGCCAACAGAGGGCAACAGGGAGCGATGGCGACGCCGGGCGAGGCATCGTCGCATCGCCTGCACGCGCTGCTCGCGCGCTGGCCGCAGCGCGCCCCGCTGATCTCGCGCCTGGACAAGCTGCTGTCGCTGCCGCGCGTGCCGGACCTGCTCGTGTACGGCCCGGCGTGCACGGGCAAGACGTCGGTCGTCCGGTGAGGAGAGAGACGCAGAACCAGAGCGAGCGAGCGAGCGAGCGCGCCGTCGCCGTCGCCGTCGCCGTCGCCGTCGCCGTCGCCATCGCCGGCGCGCGCCTCGTCTGTCCCGCGCCCCGTTGGGCTTTGCTCAATCCTCAAAAACACGCGCGCCCGTCGCGTCACCACTTGAACAACTTCACAACTGAAAACCAAACAGCGACATGCTCGCCGTGCACCCCCACGCCTACGTGCGCTGCGGCCCGCAGGCGTCGCGCCTGCGGCCCGTGCTCGCCGCCGTCGTCGCGCAGCTGGCCGGCCGCAAGCGGCGCCGCGAGCACGGGTACGCGCCCACGGCCGGGGCCGTGGTCGTGCGCTCGGCCGAGGCCGGGGCCGAGGCCGAGGCCGGGGGCGCTGCGGCCGCGGGCGCAGGCGCCGCCACGACCACGACGACGATCGTGTCGGGCTCCGCCGCCGCCCCCGAGGCGCAGCTGCTATGGGAGCTGCGCCGGCTGTGCCCGCCGTCCGCCCCCTGCCGCGTCGTCGCGCTTGACGACGTGCAGGCCCTCCCCGCGGGCCAGGCGCACGCCCTGCTGCGCGCCGTCCTGCGCCTGCGCGACCACGCCGGCGCAAACGTGGCCGTGCTGCTGATGTGCGGCGCCGACGGCGCCGCCACCGCGCTGCTCGGCACGCTCCCGCCGCTGCAGGCGGTGCGCTTCCCGCCCTACGGCGCCGCGCATCTGCTCGAACTGCTGGCGCGCGACGCCCCGGCCCTGCCGCCGGCCCTGGCCGCGGCGGTCGAGGCGCGCGCGGCGGCGGCGGCCGATCGCCGGGGCGAGGCGGCCGGGCGCCGGGCGAAGCAGCGGAGGGAGGGCGCGGGCGGGGGCCGGAGCAGCGACGCCTTGTTCTACGACGCGGCCGACGAGGACGGCGGCGGGGGGCTGGGGGCGGCGGCGCTGGGCGACGACGACGACGGCCACGAGGCCGACGAGAATGACGACGACGAGGACGGCGAGGGCGGCGAGGACGCGGGGAACCCTCTTTCTGGCGCCTACCGCACCTTCCTCGCCTCGTTCGTCCTGCCCGCCGCCAGCCTCTGCACGGTCGGCGGCGCGGGCGCGCTGCCGCAGCTCAGGGCGCTGGCCGCGGCCGCGTGGCCCCCCTACGGGCGCGCGCTGGCTGCGCACCCGCGCCCGCTGTCGGAGGACGCGCAGCTCGCGGCGCACGCGGCCGCGCGGCCCGTGGCGGCGGCGTCGCTGCGCGCGTTCGAGCCGGGCCTGTGCGGGGGCAGCGGGGCGCGCGGGGCCGCCGACGCGAGCGCGGGTCGCGCGGGGCTGGGCGGGTGGGGTGGCGCCGACGGGCGCTTGGCTGAAGAGGCGGAGCAGGAGGAGGAGGAAAACGAGGAGGAGCGGGAGGACGAGGGCGAGGCGGCGGCGGCGACGACGACCGAGGAGGCGGGGGGCGAGGACGACGAGGACGACGAGGATGCGCGGCGCCGCCAGCGCGACGTCCGGCGAGACGCCAAACGGCAACGGCTTCCGGGGGGCAAGTCGTCGTCGGCAGCGGCGGCGGCGGCCGCAGCGGCGCCCCTGAAAGCGCGATTGCGCGCCGAAAGCGCGGCGCGCGGCGCGGCCGTGCTGGTGCCGCCGCTCGACCAGGCCGAGCTGCAGCTGCCGCGCTCCGGTAAGCTGTTGCTGGTGGCGGCCTACCTGGCGTCGCGCAACCGCGCGTCCCTGGACCGGCAGCTGTTCGACGCGGGCGCGAGCGCGGCCGAGTGCGGCGGCGCGGCGGACGGCGGCAACGCGGGCGGCGGCGGCGCGCGGCGGCGCGGCGGCGGCGGCGGCCGGCGGCGCGGCGGCGGCGGCGCGGCCGGCGGCCGGCCCGGCGGCGCGGCCATGGGCCAGGACCGGCAGGTCGAGGCGGCGCGCGAGGCCGCCCTGCGCGGCCCGCACACCTTCCCGCTGCAGCGCCTCGTGGCGCTCTACCGCGTGCTGCGCCAGGCCTCGGCGTCGGACGAGGAGGCCGGCGGCGCGCCCGCCGCCGCCGCCGCCGCCGCAGGCAGCGCCCTGCTGATCGGCGGACGCTCGCTCTTTGCGTCGGCCGCCGGCGCGCTCGAGGGCGGCGGCGGCGGCGGTGGCGCCATGCTGGCCTCGTTCGTGCGGCGGCAGCAGCGCCTGTCCCGGGAGCAGCAGCAGCCTGGGCGGCCGCAGCGCCCGTCCCCCATGGACGCCGACGGCGCCGACCTGCTGCATGAGGTCGCGTCGCTCGTGTCGGCGCGCCTGCTTTCGGCCGCGGCGGCGGGCGGGGCCGGCGGCGACGGGGACGGCGGAGGCGGCGGCGCCGTGTCGGCGGCGGCGGCGGACGCCGCGCTCGACGCGCCGCGCTTCCGGTGCGACGCGCCTCCCGGGCTTGTGCAGCGGTGCGCCGTGGAGCTCGGGGTCAACCTGGCGTCGCTGCTGCGGTACGTGTGAGCGTGGGGGAGGGACAGGGTTGGGGTTGTGAGGCCGGGCATTGCGATCCGGCGTTGCGAGAGGAGCTTTTTGCGATTGTCGAGACGCTGCGCGCGTTCCGCCTTTTCGTTTATGGCGCCGACGGCTCGACGCTCTTCACCGACCACAAAAACCTGCGCTACCTGATCGCGCAACAACGCCCGCACGACAATCCTCGCGTGGCGCGCTGGATCGAGAAGATCTGGGCGTTTCTTCCCGAGCTCAGATTGAGTACATCAAGGGTGAGGAAAACCAAGCCGACGTCTCGCTCTCGCTCTCGCTCTTTGCCGCCGCGTCGCTCTTGAGCGCGCCGCGACGCAGCCCCACCCCTGCTAGCTCCGACCTTCCTTTCTCAGTCGCGCGCAGGACGTTTGCACCCGTGACACCCATTTGTACACCACACACACACGCTCGTCGTTCGCACTCGCACCCGTTTAAACCAGATCCTTCTTGAGGCGGGTCACGCGCGCGCGCAAAAAAAGAAGAGGAGAGAGAGACCCGAAGACACACAGAATGGTCGCGCGCGGCGTCGCCCCGCTCGCCCTGGCGCTGCTGGTATCGGCCGCGGCACTAGCAGCAGCGGCAGACGGCGCACCAGACGCGCGCGACATTGACGTCGCCATTGGGCCAGGTACGCGTCTGGCTTTCGAGTGGGCGGGGGGCTGCTTTGTTTTTTCCCTCCCCCCCCCCAAGACCGAATGGCCTGTTTGGACTTGGTCTCTCCCTCTCTGTTTTCGGTCTCGCGCGCGCGCTCGCTGCGCAAAAGAGGGGCGGCCCAGTCGCGTGTCAGGCGCAGGAGTGGAGTCAAGTACCAAAACCGGGCGTGCGCGACACGCCGTCGGTTCCCGCGCGCGCGCGCGCCGTGGTCGTGAGAGCGCGCGCCGCGAGAGAGAGACCGCGTGTGCTCGCGCCCGTCGGCGCAAAGACTTTTTCCTTCGGCGAGGAGAGAGGGGCCCGCCGCCCGCCGCCGTCGCTGCCGCCCCCCCTCCGACCCCCTCACCCCTTGCCCTTGCCCTTCAACCCCCCGAAACCCAATAATCAACCACCAACAGCCACATCGCTAGAAGAGGCCTCCCACGCGCGCGCCACCGTGTGGTCGCAGCACCACTTTACATCGGACGCCTCCGCCGACGCCGACGCCCCCCGGCACCTCGCCGCCGGCGCGCGGCGGCGCGCGCCCGCGCCCTCGGCGGCCCTCTCGCCGCCCCCCGCCAGGGCCCCGTCCTTCTGGGCCGTCACGCGCGCGGCCTCCAACTACGTCTCCACAGAGGACGCCTCCAACTACGCCTCCTCCGACGCCTCCGGAGCCGACGGCGCCTCGGCCGCCCGCGCCCCGGGCAATACCGGCGCCGCCAGCGCCCTGCGCCGGCGAGGCGTGCCGCGCCGCCTCGCCATGATGCTCAACGAGCCCAAGCAGGCGATTTCGGAGGTCGGCGGCGAGGGGATCGGGGGAGGCAGCGGCAACAGCGGCAGCGGCAGCGGCAGCAGCGGCAGCAGCGGCAGCGGCAGCAGCGGCAGCAGCGGCAGCAAAGGGGCGGCGGCGGCGGCGCCCCCTGCCTGGGCGCTGGACTCGCTGCTGGCCGCGCTGCCGGAGGACCTGGCGGGGGAGCACGCCGCCTGCCGCCTGCACCGCTACCGCCCGCGCGAGCACCCGTCCATGGCGCCGTCGGCGTCGATGCAGATGCCGGATGCCGCGGCAGCGACGGCGTGCGTGACGCCGGGGGACGCGGCCTGCGCCGCCCGCGCCGCCAACGCCGCTGCCGCGGACGCGGACGCCAACGCCCCCGGGGCCGCCTCCGCGCAGGCGGTCGAGTGCGCCGACGGCTACGGTCTCCAGCCCGCCCGCGAGGCGGGCGGCGAGCCCACGTGCGTGCAGCGCTGCCCCGCGGGCTACGGCCTGCCAAACCTGTGCGCCGACACCGCCACTTGCGTGCGCGCGGGCGCGCCCTGCCCGCGCGACGCCGCCGCGGAGGTGCCATTCTGGTGCGCGGCGCCCGGCGAGCTGGTCGGCGGCTGCGCCAAGCAGGAGTACCAGGTGCTGTGGGCGGCGGCGGGCGGCGCCGCGAGGGCGGGCGGCGCGGGGGCGGCGGCGGCGGCCGAGGTGGCGGCGGCGGCGGCAGCGGCGGCGGCGGCGGCGGCGCCGCCCCCGGGGTCGCGCGGGAGCCTGGGCCGCCGGATTGGGCTGGGGCACAAGGCATGGGGCGGCGGGGGCTACGGCGCGCAGGAGGGGCAGCTGCGGCGGGCGGTGGCCGAGGTCGGGTCCGGAGAGGCGCTGAGGCCAAGCACGTCCGCGTGCAGGCCGGGCTTTGCGCCGTTTGCGAGCGCGGGGGCAGAGGCAGAGGCGGCGGGGCAAGAGGGGGCGGCGGCGGCGGAGGCGGCGGCAACAGCGGCGGCGGCGGCCCCGCCAACAGCAGCAGCCGCTGCTGCGGCCGCCTCTGCGGACGTCACGACGTGCCGCCAGCGGTGCCCCACCGGCTTCCTCGACTGCGGGCAGTGGTGCGCGATGCCCGGGGTCGCGTGCGACGGCACGGGCGGCTCGGGCACCTCGACGCCCGCTGGGTTCCTGCCCGTGACGATGCTGGGCGGCGGGAGCAGCGGCCGGCGCGGCGACGCCGGCGGACGCAGCGGCGTCAGCGCCGACGGCGGCGGCGACGGCGGCGGCGGCGACGGCGGCAGCGAAGAGGCGGACAGCGGCAGCAGCCACAACTGGACCACCCGGCACAGCGTGGGCCCCATGCCCAGCCAGCGGACGGACAGGCAACGGCAGCAGCAGCAAATGCAGCAGCAGCAGCAAATGCAGCAGCAGCAAATGCAGCAGCAGCAGGCGCAGCCGCCGCGCAACGTGTCGAGCGCGACGGCCGCCGCCGCGCTCGTGCTTCCCGGCCGGCCCATGCCGCTTTGCAAGCTGTCCGTCGGCGGCTGCAGCCTCGCCGCCCGCGAGCAGGGCGCCCTGCGCGCCGCGTGCGCGGCCGCGGGGCATCCGTCCACGTCGTCGTGCCCCATGGCCCTGCGCCTGCACGGCGGGTGCGGCGGGCAGCGCCTGCACGCGGCCTCGGGCGTGCGGAGGGGCGCCACGGTCCGCAGGATCGAGGCTTGGTGGGGCGTCGAGGGCGCCTCGGCGGCGGCGGCGGCAGAGGCCGGCGGCGACGCCGGCGCGGGCGCGGGGGCGGCGTCGCCTGCCTCCCCGTCCTCCCCCTCTTCTTCTTCTTCGGCGGCGACGATCGCGACCATCGACCAGGACGCCATCCTGGCCGTGCGCCTGACCTACTCGCAGGGCGGCGTGCAGGTGCTCGGCAACACCACGCTCGCCGGCGCCGGCGGCGTCGCCGCGCTCGGCGGCGGCAGCGAGCCGCCGCGCGCGACGCTCGAGCTGGCGGCCGGCGAGTCGATCGCCCGCGTGCGCATGTGGCGCTCGCGGACGCTGGTGGACGGCGCCACCCTGACGCCCGTGCTGGGTGGGTTCGAGATGACCACCTCGCGCGGCAGGCGCATGGTGGCGGGCGGCGGCAGGGACGCCGACCCAGGCAGCGCGGCGCGCGACGCCGCCGCCGCCGCCGCGCCGCGCAGCGGCCGGAGCGCCATGGCGGCGGCGGCGGCCGACGACGGGTGGGTCTCGTCGTCCGACCGGACGCTCGTGCTGGACCAGGGGTCGGCCGGGCTGGGCTCCGGCGTGATGGTCGGGGCGGCGGCGTACACGTCGCCCAGCGCGGTCGGGTCGCTCGGCTTCATGTTCATGCGGCAGCAGCAGCGCAGCGGCGGCGAGCTTTGAAAGGGGGGCGTGCCAGAGGACAAGAGAGCGCGCTGCAAACGTTCCTCGCCTCTCTTTTTTTTTTTTTGAATCGATTTGATTATTTCTTTGATTGTTTTTCGAGTAGACTCAAACAACCCTGACACACACCAGCACGCTCACACGGGTAGGTAGGCAGCATATAGCGACCCACAATTATAGCAAAGAGAAAGGACACGTACACACACAGACTCTTCTGCTCGACTTATCTCGTCTTTTTTTTTCCGCGACAGAGACGGCGTTTCGGCGTTTGGTTGCGCGCGTAGCAAACGCTTGCTCCCGTTTTCCCTCACCGCCGGCCTAGAGCAAACCGCCCAAAAGGCGCCTTGCCCTGCTCCTCTGCGACGCCGCGACCTCCACCGCTCGCCGAGGATGGCGGCACGAACATGCCGCCGACGGCGGCGCGAAGCGCGGGGCGACCGCCGCCCCGACCGCCACCGCCACCGCCACCGCCGCCGCCGCCGCCGCCGCCGCCTTTGCCCTTGCGCAGGCCGCTCGGCCGGGGCGCGCCCCAGAGCTGCGCGAGGGTGCCCGCGCGGCGCGGCGCGTCGACGGTAACGGTTGACGCTGGAGCTGCGGGGACGCCGCTGCTGCCGGCGCACGCGCCCGCACCAAAAAAGGTGCCGCTGCCGCCGACGAGCCCGCGCCGCCCGACGCGCGGCCGCTCTCGGCGCGCCGCCGCCGTTGCCGCCGCCGCCGCTGCAGCCGCGCCGGCTGTCGCCCCGCGCTCGACGACCTCCTCGGCCAGGGCCGCGTACTTGCGCACGTGCTCCAGGCCCCCGAAGTCGCCGTCGCTCGGCCGCTGCTGCCCCGCCTCGTCCTCCTCCTCCTGTAGCCTCCTCTCTCCGCTCCCGTCGCCGCTCCCATCGCGGTCCCCGCCGCCTCCGCCGCCGCCGCTGTCGCCGCTGCTGCCGCCGAGCGCCCCTCCGCTGCCGCTGCCACCCGGGATCGCCGCGAGCGGGTTGCCGCCGCCGCCGCGGAGCTCGAAGGCGAGCGGCGCAGGCGCGCGGGCGTCGGCCGTGCGGGCCGGGGGCGGGTTGTTGCCACCGCCGCCGCCGCCCCCGCCGCCGCCGCCGCCGCCGCCGCCGCCGCCCCGGCCTCGGCCGCGCCCCCGCTCGTTCTCATCCTCGTCCTCGGACAGCGAGTCGCTGCCTCCGCCGCCGCGGCCGTCGCGGCCCAGCATCACCTCGGCGAGGCTCCGGGGCAGGGGGCGTTTTTTGGGGGCCGCCCCGCCGCTAGGTTCGGCGCAGGCAAAAGCACCGAGGGCAGGAGGGGCAGGCGGGCGGGGAGCGGCAGCGACGGCGCCGGGGGCCGAGCGGCGTTGCTGCTGCTGCTGCTGCTGCTGCTGCTGCTGCTGCTGCCGGTGCTGCCGGTGCTGCTGCGGTGGTGCCGCTTGCTGCCCGAGCCAGCCGCCGCCGCCGCTGTCCGGGAGTGGGGACCCTCCGCCGCCGAGCCCCGCGCTGCCAAAGAGCGCGCGGTCGTCCTGGGTGCCGCCGCCGCCGCCCGCGAACGCGCCGGCGCGCCCGCCGTCGTCCTCCTCCTCCGCCGCCGCCGCCAGCGCGGCCCCCGCACCGTCGTCCTCCTCCTCCTCCGGCTCGGGCGCCCGCTGCGCCTCCCAGGCGGCGTCCGCGGCCGCAAACTCGACGGAGGCGGGCGTCGCGGCGACGTACTGCGGCGCGGCGGCCGAGGCGCTGGCGCGGCCGGTGCCGCGAAAATGCAGGGCCTGGCCGCCGCTGCCGTTGCCGCCGCCGCCGCCGCTCTGGCCGCCGCCTCGCGCGCCGCCGCCGCCGCCGCCGCTGCTGCCGCCAAAGCTCAGCCCGCGCGCGCCCGCGCCGCTGGCCGGCGGGAGGGACCCGGCCGACAGGTCGGGCAGCTCCGCGCTGCATCCCCCGCTGCCGCCCCCGCCTCCGCCTCCTCCGTCGCGCCCGAGCAGCGCGGCGGGCAGGTCGCCCCAGTCGATCGGCGGCGGCGGGTTGGCCGGCGCGCAGGGCGGCGACGGCGGCGGCGGGCGCTGATTCTGCTGCTGCTGCTGCTGCTGCTGCTGCTGCGGGGCCCGCGGCGCAAAGTAGCGCGAGATGCCGGAGAGGGGCCTGGCCGCCGCCGCGGCGCGCTGCGGCTGTTGCTGCGGCGCGTGGTGGTGCCGGGTGAGCCCGCCGACGCGCGGCGCGCCCGAGGCCGCGCCGGCCACTGCCCAGGGCGGCGCCGCCCACCCCCCGCCGCCGCCGCCAGCGCCGCCGGCCCCGCCAGCCCCCGTCTGCTGCTGCTGCTGCTGCTGCTGCTGGCGGTGGTGGGCCTGCCACATCTGCTGCAGGGGCGCCGCGCCGCCCCGCTGCTGCGGCTGGTCCTGCCCGCTCCCGCGCCCGTCGCCGCTGCTGCTGCCGCCCGCTCCTCCCCCTCCGCCGCTGCCGCCGCTGCCGCGCAGCCGCCCTCCCGACGCCGCCGCCGCCGCCCCGCCTCCCCCGCCCCTCCCCCTAAGCCCCCCGCGCAGCGGGTGCCCGTCCGGGTAGATCGCCGCCAGGTCGAATGGCCGCTTGCTCATCGGGTCCAGCTGCCCGCTCGCCACCCCCCGCGCCATCGCGTCCGCCACGAACGCGCCCACAAACGGCACCGCCGCCAGCTCCGCCTCGCCGTCGGGCAGCGCCTCGGGCACGGCCACGTCGGCGGCGGCCAGCCCGCCCTCCGGCAGCGGCTCGAGGTGCACCACGCGCCCGCTCGTCGGGTCGAACACGCGGGCGTGCCGGAACAGCCACAGGGCGCGCTGGAAACGGACGAGGTAGTCGGCGGGCACGGGCGTGCCGTTGAAACGGAGCATGCGGACGGCCGTGGCGAAAGAGCGGTAGCGGCGGAGGTGGGCGTGCGCCTTTTTGGCGCCGATGCCGGGGAGGCTTGGCAGAAAGTCGCAGCCGGCCATGACGCACATCTGGAGGAAGAGGTCGAGGGACCAGCCGAGGAAGGACATGCCGGGGCAGGCCTGGACGGCGGAGCCCGGGTATCTGCGGCCGAGGGTGGGGCCCGGGCCGGGGGCCGACGGCGACGCCGACGATTGCTGCTGCTGCGGCTGCTGCTCTTGTTGGCATTGGTGCTGCTGGTGCGGAAAGTGCACGACCAACGGCGCGCCCCGACGATCATGCTGCTGCTGCTGCTGCTGCTGCCGCGGCGGCAGGTCGTACGGCTGCGGTGCGCGCCCGGCCGCCGTCGCCGCCGCCTCGCGCGCCGCGCCGGCCTCCGCCGCCTCGGCCCACGCCCCCGCCCACCTCAGCGCCCCGGCCGGCAGCAGGTCCTCCACCCGCAGCTCCTCGCAGTCCCCGCCCTTGTCCAGCTTGTACAGCACGCGCGGGCACCCGTACGCGAGCAGGTCGCTGTCCTCCGTCACCACCGCCGCCACCAACCCCCGCCTGGCGAGGTAGGCCATCTGCGCGTCCGCCTCGTACGGTGCGACCACGTAGCGCGCGCCGCGGGCCCTGAGCGCGTCCATGAGCTGGCGGGCCATGGCCGGGGTGACGTCGACGGCGCGCTGGTACGCCTCGAGGGCGGCGGCGTGGTTGCCCTCGGCCGCCAGCGACGAGGCGCGCGCGCGGGCGGCGCGGCGCGCCTGGCGCCGCCCGGCCTCCTCGTCTCTTTTCAAGGGCAGGCGGTCGCCGTCGAACACAAAGTAGGGCTCGACGCCGTTGGACCGCAGCATGTCCACCCGGCCCAGGCAGTAGGAGACGAACCGGGTCGTGAAGACGCCCTCGCAAAGCTCGCGCGCGCAGCAGTAGCTCCCCTTGTGCAGCCAGCTGTAGGCGTCGACGGCGACCACCGTGCCGGCGTAGGCGGAGACGTGAGTGCGCCGCACGGCGGGCTTGAGGGCCGGGAGGAGGCCGTTGATCCCCATGGTTGCTTGGGTTCTTGGTTGGGCTGCCTCGGGCTCGGGCTGCCTCGGGGAGCGCGAGCGCGCGCGGCGGCCGAACGCCGAACGCCGAACGCCGAACGCCGAACGCCGGCTCTTGCCTCTCGTTTCCTGTCTCTCTCTCTCAGGCGCCGGCGCCGGCCATGCTGTCGGCGCTAGCGATCACTCGTCGGTGGTGAGCAGCCTCGCAGTGGGTCTCTCGCTGCAATGGGCACGGGTGGCCCGTGTTTGTCGCCTCGCCTTGGGGGGAGCCCGTGTGTGCGTCCCCGAAGAACTCCCTCTACAAGGCCTTGCGATGCCCAAACACACACAGAAAGAGCGCACCACTCAAGGCTAGAGGTATGGCGATGTGGGTTTTTGTGATGCGGGGCGATCAAGGGGGGAACGGGAACGGACAGGTGGTTTTTAATTTTTATGTTTTCAAAACGCAGGTTTTTTTTCCGTTCTTCTTCTGTACACCAGGAATCGAGGTCTAGGCAGTGCGCAAGGGTGTAACGAGGAAGCATATAGCAAGTGCGGGGGTCGAGGACTTGGATGCTTGATTGGGCCCTCGTCGGTTTATCCACGTCAGGACTCTAGAAACCGCGCGCGCCGGGCCCGATTCGGCGGCCGTCGTCGCCTTTTCTTCTTTGTCAATATTTCACCCCTCCACCAGCTCGTCCAGCCTCTCCAGAGCGGCGGCGGCCACCACGGGAGGTCCCTCGTGAACGTGCACGACCTCCATCTCGCACCCCGCGCCCGGCCGCCGGCGCAGCACCGCCGTCGTCAGGCAGGCGCGCCGGCCGCTCCCGGGCGCTGTCGCGGCCGTTGCCGTCGTTGCCGTCGCCGTCGCCGTTGCCGCCGCCCCTGCTCCCTCCTCCTCCTTGCCGCCGCAGCCGCACCACCACCACCGCTCGTACGTGGCCACGACGACCCCCTCGCCCGCGTGGCGCGTGCGCAGCTGGTCGATCCACTCGACGCCGCCCGAGCCCTCGACGGGCCCGGGGGCCCACTCGGCCAGAGGCACGACGCGCCCGTCGGCGCGCGCCGCCGTCGCGCCGTCGGCCGCGATTGCTGCCTTGGCCGCCGCCGTTCCCCCCGCCGCGAGCAGAGCCCCGCTAGTAATAAGCTCGCGCGCGCGCCGCAGCTCCTCCGCTTTCTCGGCGCCCAGCTCGGCGTCCTCTTGCTCCGCCATACCCTCGGCCGTCCCGAACAGGCGCAGCGTCTCGAGGATGCCGCCGCAGCACGGCTCCGAGGCGAGGTGGAGGGCGCCGCTTCCGTTGGCGGCGCCGCCGGCGCCAGCGCCCGCGGCCGCCCCCGCCTTGTCGCCCGCTGCCCCCGCTGCTCCTGGTGCCCCCCGCTCCACCCGCCGCGCGTAGTACTCGAGCAGCTCCTCGTGCGCGTTGGCCACGATGCACCCGCGCGCCCCCTCGACGTCGAACAGCTCGGCGTCGTTGCCGCTGTCGCCGTTGACCTGGAAGCCCAGAGGCAGCGGCGGCGGCGGCTGCGGCGGCGGCTGCGTCTGCGGCTCGCCCTCGCCGCCGCCGCCCGCTCCCGGTCCCGCCGCCGCCGCCGCCGCCGCCGCCCCCGCTTCTCCTGCCCGCGCCGCCAGCGCCGCCATCAGCGCCGCGCGGACCGCCTCGAGCGCCCCGCCCTTCCCCGCGCCCGCCGCCAGCACGTCCACGTCCGCGCCCCCGCTGTGCACCACCTTGGCCACCCCCTCGCCCAGGCCCCGCGCCTCCAGCGCCGCGCGCAGCGCCGCCACCGCCGCCCGCCCGGCCTCCGCCGGCGGCGCCCGAAAAGATAGCTTGTGCGGCCGCTGCTCGCTCGCCGGCTGCGGCGCAAGCGCCGGCACGTCCCTGGCCGCCGCCTCCGCCTCGCCCCGCCGCCAGCGCCCGCCCGCGTCCAAACGCCGCGCCCACCCGGCGTCCTCGACGAACGCGCCCGTGTGCGGGTCGCGGAAGAAGACCTCGGCGCCGACCGAGCAGACGAGCACGTCGGGCGACAGCAGCGGCGCCTCCTGCCACAGCGCGCGGAAGAGCGCGGGCGAGCGGCCCGTCGACCAGACCAGCAGGGAGCGGGGCGCGAGGGTGCGCTGCCACTCGGCGTTGAAGAGGAGCTGGCGGGCGTGCGTGGGGTCCTCGTTCTGGACCTGTGTGTGGGTGTTTGTTATTAAAGAGGAGGACGGGCTGCGCGCCTTGTTGGCGGAAAGACGAGGGCGAGCGCGCAGCTGACCTCCAGCTCGGGCGCGCGCTCTTCTCCTTATTTGCCTGCCGCGCCTCACCATGGTGTGGTCGAGGTCGGACACCAGCATGAACAACGGGCGTCCGCCGGGGAAGCGGCGCAGCACGCGCGCGATCCCCTCGTCGTCCGGCGCGGACATCTCGCGGGTGTGTCTCGCGGGGCGGAACGACTCCTTCTTTTGGGGTGCACAGTCGCGACACGTGTGTCGAAGGATCTGGTGGATGAGGCAAGTCGAGAAGCTGAATGATCAGCAGCTGGGGGCAGCCGCAGTACTTGCTGGGGGGCTAGCGTGACGCTGCGCTTATCACGATGCGGTGCGCGTCTTTTGGCAACCGACGACGCGGCTGCAAACCGCCGAGCTGCCGATCGGCGCGAGGCGGCGACGGCGGAGAGAGAGAGACCTGGGCGCAACGCAAGCGACCTGCAGCTCGCGAACGAGAGACGAACACTACGTCATGCGCCCTGCACTCCGAGGAGCAATTTTCATCGACAGCGTTAGAGGAAAAAGAGCGAAAACCGCCGTGCCCTCTCCCCACCGCCCATCCTCGGCCCCCTGCGCTCACGCCGGCGCGGCAGCCGCGGGGGCCGCCGCCGCCTCGCCGCCCGCCTCCTCGGGGTAAAACGGCACCTTGCTCTTCCCCTCCACAAAGTACACGTCCCCCTTGGCCACCGCCCCCCCGTACGTCTTGAGCACCAGCTCCGCGCACTGCCGCAAAAAGTCGCCCTGCATGTCGATCTGCTCGCCGCCGCTCGGCGTCTTTACGACCGAGGCGCCGCACGCAAACTTTTTTCCGAAGGCCTTTGCGGCCTCGGAGAGCTTGACGCCAAAGTGCTCGAGGCCCGTGACGGTGGTGATGCACTTCTTCTTGTTGCGCGTGTTGGTCTCGAGCACGACGCGCGGCTTGTCCTTGGCCTTTTTGGACGACGACGGCTTTTTCTTGGGCGCCGCCTCGTCCCCGTCGCCGCCCGCCGCCGCTGCGGTTGCCGCCGCCGCCGCCGCGCCTCCCGCCGCCGCCGCCGCTGCCGCCGATGCCGCCGCTCCTCCTTCCCCTCCCGCCGCCCCCAGGCTCAGCGCCCCGACACCGTCCGCGGCCGCCTCCGCGGCGGCGGCGTCGTCCGCTCCGCCTCCGTCTCCTGCTGCTGACGCAACCGCTGCCCCTCCCTCCTGGGCGGCCTTCCATCGCTTCCACTCGGCGCAGTCGTGCGGCAGGTACTCGTTGAACACGGAGGGCACGCCCGTGATCGGATCGTACTCAACGACGCGGGGCTCGGGCGGCGGGGGGCGCTCCTCGGCGGCAGCCTCGGCCGGCGGATCTGCAGACGGGTCCGCCATCATAGACGACGTCCTTTCTGTTTTTGGTCGATCTCTCTTTTGCTTTCCGTCGAGACGAACGGCCGTGAACAATGTTATGGAGCGCGTGATCGTGTGTGTGTGATGGGCCTTGCTGACCGCATGAGCGAGCGCGCGCCAGTCTCTATCTTGACCCGCGCCGCAATGAACGTCGGCATCGGCGTTGGCGACGGCGACGGCGACGGCGTCGCGGACGGATGCAAAAACGAGGTCATCATCACGCGCCGCGCGCGCCCGCATACGCACCTACTAAGCTTGAAACGCAACAAAGCCACGCAATTCCCTTTGATTCCTCTCAGTACGTCACTCACGACACCACGAAACTTCCGAAGACACTCTCTCGCTGGATTCCCCGCGCGCGCTTCCCCAAGCGACCGGCGTGCGGTGCCCCATGGGCTGCGTGCACGGAACCATGGCCTCGACCGACGGCGGCGACCCTCGGTGCGTGAGGCGTTGAATTGCGTCCACCTGGGAATATATCTCTCGAAGAGGCCTGCCTTCTCAAGACTCGCGCGCGCCCTCCCTGCATTAGGCGCTTCCCCTCTCCGCCCGCCGGGGTCCAACCTCTCGATCAATCCCGCGCCCCGTCGGCCGCCCGGGAGGGCGGTCGGACGGGTTGGGGCGCCCGACGGCCGACATCGCCGCCGCCGTCGTCGTCAGCTGGCGGCGCCGACCTCCACCCGACGCCCGCGCCACCCGACGAACGCCGCCGCGCCGCGCGCTCACGAGCGCCCAACGACGCTTGTCCTCTCGCTCCTCACAAACATCCCAAAAAACCACAACAGAGCGCCTGCCAACGACGACGCGATGGACGTCGCCACCACCACCGCCGCCGCCAACGAGCGGCCCGCGGCGCAGGCGGCAGCAGCAGCAGCAGCATCAGCGGCGGCAGCAGCAGCGACAGCGGGCGGCGCCTTTGCCCCTGCTGCTGCCCCCTCCCCCGCGATTCCTCCTCCTGCTCCCGCCGGCAACGGCCACGGCCACGGCGACGGGCCCCAGGCCATGGATCTGTCGCGCGCGACCAGCGTCGCCGACGTCTTGATGCCCGGAGACGTGTCGCGCCCTGACGGCGCAGAAGCAACAGCGGGAGCAGCAGCAGCAGCAGCAGCACCAGCAGCACCAGCAGCGGCGGCGGTGGCAGGGGCCGTCGCTGCCGCGGGTGCTGCCGCTGGCGCCGCCCCGCAACAGCAACACCAACCGCAACAACCGCAACAACAGCAGCAGCAGCAGCAGCAGGAGCATTTCCAGGTGCCGATCTCGTTCAAGCGGCAAGAGAGCGTTGGGGGGGCGAGGGCCTCCTCTGAGGCGTCGAGCGGCCTGTTCTCGCCGCTGGGCGCGGCCGGCGCCGCCGCCGCCGCCGCCGCCGCCGGCGGCGGCAAGGTGCGCCGCGCGGCCGCCGGCTCCGAGGCCGTGCGCGCCCAGATCCGGCGCCTCGCCGTCGGCGGCCCGCAGACGCACGAGGAGCGCGCCCGCGCTTACGAGGTCCCCGACTCGGACGACGAGGCCGAGCTGGCGCAGTGGAACGCGCAGCTCGAGCTCGCGCAGCGCGCCGCCGACGCCGCGGGCCTGTCTCCGGGGCCCGCCTCGCCCTCGCCGTCGTCCGCCTCGCCCTCGCCCTCGCCCTCGCCTGGCGGTGGAGGCGGCGCGCACGGCGGCGGCGGCAGCGCGCACGGGGCCGCGGGTGGCGGCGCTTTCGGCCCCATGCCCGAGGCCGTGGCCGAGCGCGTCGCCGCCGCCCTGCGCGGCTCGTTTGTGTTCCGCGGCTTGCCCGAGGCCCGCCTGCGCGCGGCCGTCGCCGCCATGACGCCCGTGCGGTTCGAGGCGGGCGATGTGGTCGTGCGGCAGGGCAGCCCGCCCAGCCTCGGGGACTGCCTGTACGTGGTGTACAGCGGCCGGGCCGAGGTGGTCATCACGGGCGCGGTGGCGGACGCGTCCGTGTGGGACGGGGGCGGCGGCAATGGCGGCAACAGCGGCAACGGCGGCAACGGCGGCAACGGCAACAACAACAACAACGCGGGCTCGGCGACGCCGTCGTCCGCGTTTGGTTCCTTGGCCCACGGCGCGCAGCGTGACCGCGCCGTCCGCATCCCCCAGGGCGAGGGCACGGTCTTCGGCGACGTGTCCCTGCTGTTTGGCTCGCCGCGCACGGCCAGCGTCGTCGCCGCCTCAGGCCCCCCCGGCGGAGAGGCGGGAGGTGGCGGCGCGGGCGCCTCGAGCGCCGCCCCCCCTCTGCTCCTCTACGCCATGCCCCGCGCCGCCTTCATGCGCCACGTCGCCCGCGAGGCCGAGGGCGCCCGCCTCCTGCGCTTCGCCCGCCGCGTCCCCCTGCTCAAGGGCCTGTCGGACAACGAGCTGCTGCGCGTGGCCGCCCGCATGCCCGAGCGCGAGTACGAGGACGGCCAGGCGCTCATCCGGTGCGGCGAGCGCGGGGACGAGATGTTCCTGGTGCGCCGCGGGCTCGTGCGCGTGCTGGTGCCCACAAGCGCCGCCTCGCCATCGCGCGCGCCCGAGCAGCCGCAGGCCGCGGCGTCGCTTGTGGCGGGAGGGAGAGGAGGAGGAGCAGGAGGAGCAGGAGCGGCGGCCGGCGCGGCGGGCGGGCCGCTGCCGCTCACGCCGTCGCTCTCGCCGCCGCCGCCCGCGGGCCGGGCCGAGGTGGCGGTCCTGGGCCGCGGGCAGTTTGTCGGCGAGCGCTCCGTGATCCACGACCGCCTGCGCTCCGCCGACTGCGTCGCCTCGGGCCCCGTGCGCGTCGTCGTCCTGCGCAAGCGCGACTTTCTGGCGCTGGACAACCCGCTGCTCGCGTGGATGCTAGACTACGACGCGGTGAGCGCCGTGCTCCGCGCGCTCCCTGCTTTCCGCGCGCTGCCACCAGAGGCGATGGAGCGCGTCTTGGACCGGTGCGGCGCGCGGCAGGAGCTGCGGCGCGGCGCGGCCGTCTGCCGCGAGGGGCAGGCGCTGGACCGCCTCTGGGTGGTCAAGATGGGCGAGGTGTCGCTGTGGCGGCGCAAGGAGCGGCGTGCGGGAGGAGCGGGGGAGGAAAAGGGGGCGGAAGAGGAAGAAGAGGAGGTGCCGCTGCCGGGCGAGGCGCCCGACGGCGGCGCCTTTGTGCGCGAGGCCGGAGGGTTCTACTTTTTTGGCGAGACGGCCTTTGCGCGCGGCAGCCGCCCGCCGCCCTCCCCGGGCCCCTCCTCGCACGCGCGCCCCAGCCGCCCGGCCACCGACGACGGCGGCGGCGCGGCCACGCCGGCGAGCGCGAATACGGGCGGCGCCCCCTGTTTTCAAACCTACCCGCCCTCGCCCTACACCGTCCGGGTGGCGGGCGGCGGCGCCAGCGCCGGCGCCGGCGCCGTGGCGCACGTTTTGGCACTGCCGGCGTCGCAGCTCGACATCCTGCTGGGCGAGGCGTCGACAATCCTGTCGGCGGGGGCGGCGGCTGCGCTGGGCCTAGGCCAGGGGATCGGGGGCGGGGCGCCGCAGCAGCTGGCGCGCACGCCGACGATGCAGCCGCACCATCTGGCCGCGGCGCTGCCGGCGGCCGACGGCGGCGGCGGCGGCGGCGGCGGCGGCGGCGGCGGCGGCGGCGGCGGTCCCGCGCCGATGAGCGCGAGCGCGGTCGCGCGCAAGGCTTCGCAGCAGCCCGCCGGCGCGACGGAGGCGGCCGCGGCGGCGTTCGAGATGCAGCAGCGGCGGGAGCAGCTGCAGCAGCAGCAGCAGCAGCAGCAAGAGGCGGCGGCGGCGGCGGCGGCGGCGGCGGCGGCCATGGCGGCGGCGGCGCGACAGGACGGCGCCGGCGGCGGTGCCGGCGCGGCGCCGCCGGCGGCGGCGTCGGCCGCGTCGATCGAGGCGATGCGTCAGCAGTTGCTGCAGCGGCAGCTCGAGCTGCAGCAGCAGCAGCTGGCGCTGCAGCAGGAGCAGCTGGCGCTGCAGCGGCGCCTCCAGCAGCAGCAGATGGCGCAGTTTCAGCAGCAGCAGAGGCAGCAGCGGCAGCAGCAGGAGGCGGCGGCGGCGGCGGCGGCAGCGGCGGCGGCGGCGGCGGCGGCGGCGGCCGCCGCCCACGCCGACCAACGCGACGCCGTCGCCGCCGTCGCCCTGCAGCAGCAGCAGCTGTACCTCCAGCAGCAGCAGCACCAGCACCAGCACCAGCACCAGCACCAGCACCAGCACCAGCTCCACGCCCCGGTTGCGCCCGGCACCCCCCCGCCCGCCGAGTTTGACAGCGGCGGCAACGCGCCGCTCGCGGCCACAGGGCTGGCGCCCGCGCCGCCGCCCGCGCTCTTCCTGCCCCCGCTCGCTCCCCACCCCGCCCGCCGCCGGCCCCCCCAGCCCCCCTGGCCCGCGCCCGGCGCC
>Ga0209491_10003756_pt1 | contig 24526 bp, 22 predicted proteins | sample BON02_FD_187213 | JGI IMG/M metagenome (GOLD analysis project Ga0209491, IMG submission 187213) | Freshwater microbial communities from Lake Bonney liftoff mats and glacier meltwater in Antarctica - BON-02 (SPAdes) (version 2) | ecosystem: Environmental > Aquatic > Freshwater > Ice > Glacier...
AATGCACGCCAAGATCACATCGATTGGGAAACGCATTCCTTTGGTATTGAGCATGGCAGGCCTACACAATCAGTTGACAGCCGAGTAGCATACGACCTTGGGGTCATTGCCCAATGCGACAGAACCCGAAACTGGTTGACCGGTGTGGTGTGCGTCACGTTACTAGTCAGGTTTCGTGGTGGTGAAACACCACACATCAAGCGATGCAGCAGGCCCCGCGCAGTGGCAAACCAGCGATGGGCGGCCAGTGGTGTTGGGTTTATCGGGAGTTAAGACCCGAATCAGTATGATGCTGTGGCTGTTGGTGTGTACTTAACTTATTATTGAACATGACTTAGCTTGGGCAGTTACAACGAAAAATGTCTAGCGAGGCTTTTGTTATGTATGGACACATACACATGCTCGGCTTGTTTTTCCGAAGCCTAGGTAGTGCCTACATTTGTCCGAGCCTCCTCTATGCTATTTCTTATAAGCCTTAATCTGAGAGCAGTACTGTTAATCCGTGCTGTCACGCAGTGACCATTCTCTTGTCTAAAGAGCAGTCATCGCTTCCACCTGCGTCAACGGGCATTCTTCTAGCAGTTTCCTAATCAGTTGGTCATCTGAAGGTGTTGCTGGACTCAGCGGATCGTTGGGCCAAATCCTGTGTTTTAAAACCATATTGGCTAATCCTAAACGTCTGAAATCGCCTGCAGACTGTGCGGATTCCCACGCCATAAGAACGGCGCTTGTGATGTTGTAAAGTGCTGTGGCAAGCTGACGAACATCAACACTGTCGGGAGTTTTGGCACAATCCTCCAACAGATTATTGATCTGCCGCAAGACCGTTTTAAACGATTCACGAGACAGGGCGGGAATGTTTTTGTCATTGAGTTTGATGTTTAAATAACTTTCCAAATAGGCTAGTGTGTTGTCACGCTGGATCGATCGCACGACGTCCAAAGCCACAATGCTGCTGGTCCCCTCCCAGATAGAACCCAACAGGGCATCACGTACGATTCGCGGGTCAGACCACTCCTCTATGTAGCCACAACCACCTCGAACCTCCATTGCGTCTTGCGTGACTTTTCGGGCGTCTCGGCATGCGCGAAATTTTATAAGTGGCGTGAGTATACGTACCAGTTTCTCAGCTTTTTGGTCACCGTTTTCGGCTTGCGCCATACATACGGCGAGGTGCATGAACATAGTGCGTGCCTGCTCGCTAGGCAACACCATCTTTATTAACGTGCGTTGCATCAATGGCATATCGATCAAATAACGCTTAAATGCCTTGCGGTTGTGTGCCAAGAATAAAGCCTCGCTTACTGCACGACGCATCAGACCGGCAGCACGGACGCCATTTGACAACCGCGACATATTGATCATTGTAGCCATATTGTGAAAGCCCCTGCCAATCTCTCCAACTGGATAAGCGATGGCTCCATCTAAACGTATTTCGCCACTAGCCATGGAGCGCGAGCCCAACTTATCTTTCAGACGCACGATGTGGTACCTGTTTCGACTGCCGTCGGGTAGCGTCCTAGGCATTAGAAAGAGTCCCAAGCCTTTCATGCCAGCAGGAGCTCCGTCAACCCTAGCCAACACCATTGCAAGCCCGGCATCTGGATTGGAGCAAAACCATTTTTCACCTTCAATTTTCCAGTCACTGCCGTCGCGGTAAGCACGTGTTGTGATGCAAGATACGTCCGAGCCTGCGCCCTGTTCAGTAATGAACATAGCCCCCTGCGAAAGCTTATCAAAGTCTTGGGTGGTTAGTTCGGGAAGGTAACGCTCGATCAGCGCTTGGTCTCCATGTTTCAGCAACGTGCCGGTGAGTGAGTCAGTCATGCTAACTGGACAACACAAACCGAATTCAGACTGAACAAATACGTAAGTTAACGCGTACTTGACTAGCATTGGTAAGGGCTTAGGCCATTTAAAAATGCCAGGGCGGTGCGTCATGGCGGCCAACCCTAGGCTCGAAAAAGCCATACGCTCCATCTCAACGTATGCGGGGTGTTTCAGAATGCGCTGTACATCCTCTCCTGTACGTAAACGGTGCTGCAACTTGGGTGGATGCTGGTCGGCGAGTTGTGCCAGTTCGTCTATTCGTCCACCCGCTGAAGCGCCGAGCTCGATGAAAACTGCTTCGAGGTGCCGGTATAGATCACCTGGTAAGTAAATTTTTAACAAAGCTGCCAGCGATGGGTCGCTTAGAAAGAGATTTGTTCCGTGTTGATCAGGTATGGCTGTCGATGATTGAGCCGGGTGTTCGTATGTCATTAAATCTCTTTCTGATGGGGCGTTAACGTTACAGGCGTGTTGGTGGCATGGACTTGAGTTGGTTAATGCGTCGCAGTAAGCCAATAGGTCAGGCTGGCCGCCAACAGACCCGCCAGCAACAACGACCACATAGACAATTTAAAATTCCACTGCAGCGCGGCGGTTATGGCATCGTAGCCAGTGATACGGCTCAACAGCATTGAGTTGGCCGAGTACGGAGTGCCCGCTACTGTTAGCCCCCATCCAGATACCATGCCAATACCCAGTCCAAGTAAGGCGACAGGTGGCCAAATTGGCGCCAATATGGCACCGACTAAAGTGCCAGTCACAATCGGGTTTAGACCCGCCATGCCTGTTATGAACAATACTAATGGGACACAGAACGCTATGAGCGGGCAGGCCCAAAGTGGAATCTGAAATTGTGCGCCTAGAAAGTACAAACCTGCTCCGCTGGCCAACACACCCAAAAAAGCAGATCCACACATCACCACCAGCTCATTGCTAACTTGTGCCATTGGCGGCAAGCGTCCTTGCTCTCGCCGCAATTTTTTCAATAGCCAGCTGAATACGACTGCGCTCGTGCAGCTAAGTGCAACGGCACGAGAGTAACGTATCTGAGCGAAGCTGCTCAATACCCAAGTGCCTATGCAGATGGCTGCTATGTAGGCCGTAAAGCGAAGCCACGGTAAAAGGGGCGATTCGCTCGTCATGAAATCTGATGCCAATTGGTCGTTACCAGATGAGCTGATTTCTGGTTCGCGAAAAACACTGCCCATTAGAAGGTAAAGAGTTGCAAATGGTAGGCTGACAGCGATCAACTGGTGCAACTGAAGGGTTGGGAGAAACGTCAGAGTGATCACCACTGATATAGAAAGTGGTGAGCAGATGGATGACATTGCAAACCCCCTGAGCACTGCCCGTGCCGCGTTGCGCGTGAGGCTTAAATCACCCCACCTTTGCTTAACGTTGGCAACCACCACACTCATCACACCGACGGACCCAAAGTTGAGCGGTACGGCTAGAAATCCAGTGGCGAATGTTAATGCAAGGTAGCGCGATAGTGGCTTGCCCCCAAATAGGCTACCTGACAGGATGCCAAGATCTCTTGACTCCCTCAACGATGCCGACATGAGTAAAACTGCCACGACCAAAGCTGTGAGGTGGGTCGTATTGGTCGCAGCGTTAAGCAACATATGCGGGGCCCAATACCATGCGGCTAAGCCTGAGAACCCAACCAGCGCCAATAACAGGCGAGAAGAACGGCGCAAATCCCCCCAACCAGCGAGCACTGCAATTAATATAAACGGTGCGCCCAACAGATCTACGTGTGCCGATGTTGGTAGCAATCCCGTCAACAATGCGAGGTAAGCGAAGGCTGAACGGATAAATTGAAGCCAGACATGTGCGTTGTTCAAGTTCTGGCCGGTGTGTGCTGTTTGGCGCGCCATGTGTGGCCGAATGTCACAGTGGTGGCAGCAATGTGGCGCCAGTAAGTGCCTGTACCTCTGCGAAGCTGTTGCCTGGGTGCAACTCATGGACCTGCAGACCTCGCTCGGTGACATGAATGACGGCCAAGTCTGTATAAATACGCGTCACCACACCGGCACCAGTCAATGGGTAGTTGCAGGTTGGCAGTATTTTTGGAGCTTGGTTTGTCATGGTGTGACGCATTAAGACGAAAACCTGTTTGGCGCCTACCGCCAGATCCATAGCGCCACCGACTGCTGGCGGAAAGTGCTCTTGATCGGTAGACCAGTTGGCTAAATCGCCAGCAGCGGACACCTGGTAGGCACCAAGTACCGCGATGTCTATGTGCCCGCCACGCATCATGCCAAAAGATTGCGCATTGTCGAAATACGATCCACCTTGAAGCAGCGTGACAGATTGCTTGCTCGCGTTGATTAGGTAAGAGTTTTCTTGTCCTGGGGCAGGTGCAGGTCCCACGCCAAGTATTCCGTTTTCGCTGTGGTAAACGACTTCACGGTCGGGAGATACGTAATTAGCAACCATTGTAGGCATACCGATGCCCAAATTGACATAAGCACCGTCTGGAATGTCTTGTGCCAAACGGCGTGCTATGTCTTCGATCTTGAGTAATTTCATAGATTGTCTGCGGTGGTCTGAATTAGGCGATCGACAAAAATTCCTGGGGTGACTATGGACTCGGGATCCAAATCACCAAGATCGACAATGAAGTCAACTTCAACCAATGTGAGCGTTGCTGCCGTAGCCATGACAGGGTTGAAGTTTCGGCCTGCCGTGTTGTACGTCAAATTGCCCCACCTATCACCTCGTTCGGCTTTGATCAATGCAACGTCAGCTTTCAACGCGTTTTCTAAAACATAGCCTTGACCGTCAATGATGCGGGTTTCTTTACCCTCGGCCAACGCGGTTCCAAATCCGGCGCGAGTGAAAAAGCCGCCAATTCCAGCGCCCCCAGCACGCATACGTTCAGACAAGGTGCCTTGGGGTAGCAACTCTAATTCAATGGCCTTTTCTTCGTACAGCCGTTCAAACCATATTGACCCCGCGGAGCGCGGGTATGAGCAAATCAACTTTCGCACCATGCGATCGCGCAGTAAAGCACTTATGCCTTCTTCTCGAACGCCTGCATTGTTAGAAATGATCACCAGATCACGCACCTGTAGTTGGTGCAGCGCTGCTACCAATTGGTAGGGAATTCCTGAGTTGCCAAAGCCGCCAACCATTACGGTGTCGCCATCTTTTATACCAGCCACAGCTTGCGCCATTGAAGTTACGATTTTATTAATCATCGCTTGCGTACTTCCTGGGTCAAGTTCGAAGGCATGCAGGCTTCACCAAATTTAACTCGTTTTCGGTTTAACCAGCTGCTCAAGTACACCACCAAGATGATTGCAAGACCTACCATATCGCTGAAACGTTCGGGATATATCAGTGCGCTACCTGCTAATAAAACCAACCCACGCAGCGGCCATCCGAGCAAGCCCACACGATAGAGATAGCCTTCCATGGCAGATGACAACAGCCAGATCGCCAGCACGGCCGTCATAGATGCCGATACGATGTGCGGCCAAGGGCCTTGCAAAATCAAGGCTGGTTCAATGACAAACAGAAATGGCAGGATAAAAAGTATCGCGCCTAAACGCATGGCATAAAACCCAGTCTTCATTGGACTTGATCCCGCGATGCCTGCAGCAGTGATTGCGGCTAAGGCGACAGGCGGTGTGAGGTAAGACATCATGCCCCAGTACAGAATAAACAAGTGGCTAGCAAGTGGGTTCAAGCCTGCAGAAATGAGCGCGGGGGCCAATAAAATAGACAGAAAAATGTAGCAGGCACTGACAGTCATGCCCATTCCCAGCACGAAGCTCGTAATGGCGCCTGCAATAAGCATCAAGGGGATGCTGCCGTCTGCGTACAGAAGAAGTTCGCGTGAAAAAGCGCCGGCAACTCCTGTGTATGAAAGTCCTCCGACTACCAAGCCTATACCGGCCAAAATCGCCACTAGGTTGCCAAGGCTGGCGGTGAGGTCAGTTAAAAAGGCCAACGCTCTCTTCACATCAAGACGATGTGTCCGTTTAAATAAAGAGATCACCAACAATACCAGCGCTGAATAGTAAGGCGCGTATGCTTCGAGCCGCATGAATAGCAACATGTAAACCAACATCGCCAAACTTAACAAATACGGCCAACCTTCTTTCAAGGTATCCCACAGGCTTGGAATCTCTGACTCTTTTAGACCCTTCAGGCCGTGCGCGGCAGCAAAGATATCAACCTGAAATAGCAGTGCAAGATAGAACAGCAGGGCCGGTAAGAAGGCCGCAATAATAATATCTGAGTAAGGTACACCGAGGAAGGACGCCATGATGAAAGCGACCGCACCCATAACGGGCGGCATCAAGGTGCCACCTGTTGAGGCGCAGGCTTCGATGGCTGCCGCGTAGTGAGACGGATAGCCCGAACGCTTCATAGTTGGAATGGTGATGGGGCCGCTGGTCAAGATGTTTGTGATGACGCTGCCTGACAGACTGCCTAAAATTGCGCTTGAAATAACAGCTACTTTGGCTGGACCGCCTCGGCTTCTGCCCATGAGCGCCGTGGCAAAGCGCATGAAAAACTCACCGCCACCAGTTGAGGTCAAAGCGGCCCCGAAGACAACAAAACCGATCACCAGCTGGGCTACAACTTGCATTGGGATGCCGATAATGCTTTCCACGCCCATCACATGGGCACGAACAGTTTCGCCAAAGCTATACTGCGTTCCCCAAAGGAAGCCTGGCATGTAGTCTGCAAACAGTGGGTAGCTACCAAAAAGCATAGCCACTGCAAGCAGCAACCAGCCGCCAGCGCGACGAATACCTTCCAGCACCATGGTGAGCATCACCCCTGCAGCTATTGTTGCGGGTAGTGGCGCGGAGTAGTCCCAGCCTTGTTCGATGATGGTCAATCCATTCCAGCCAAGGTAAAAACTTGCTCCCAAGACTGCGATGCACAGCACCCAGTCATACCACGGGACGTTAGGTTCGTTCACTTTTCCAGCGGGTACGCTGATGAATACTGCAGATAGAAAAATACCAATTAAGTAATACAGGTAGGAATTACCTAAAGGTAAAAAACCTAGCAGAGACAAGTTGAATGTTTGGTTAACGGCCATAACCAAGCCCATGGCGCCCAGAGTGAGCCAAATTCGTTTGGCTATGCCGTGCAACCGCGGCTTGATTGGCGCTTGCGGCGCCAACTCGGGGGAGGACTCATTTGAAATTGACGAGTTCATGGTCTCAGGGGTTTAGTAAAGAAGGCTTTAGAGCAGTGGCGGACCTATGGCCCCATCCGCGGTAGGAAGAGATTACGATGTGAAGTCCACCTCTAAAACGGTTACCTTACAACGCCGCTCCACTGATCGTGTAGCGGCGTTGTGTGATCGCGGGGGTCGGGGGTTTTCGAGATGGCTAATCCATTGGGATTAAAGGGCTTTGAGTGCCTTTTCACGTTCTACATTCCAAAGGGTAGCGAACTCTTCGTCGCTTTTTCCTCTGCCATCAGCCAAGGTCTTGGTCCAAGCTGTGCGCAAGGCGTTGAGACGAGCCAAACGGTCATCGTTCCATTGCTGGTGCTCTGCAGTCCAAATACCACGCTCTTTCAAGTACCGAATAGCGCCATCGTGGAAGGGTGCATCGATAGCTGGTGTACCCGCTTTGTCAAGGCCCCATCGTGGCATTACTTTGGTGGCGTCCTTGTACATGTTGTAAGTTTCATCCATGGACTTAATGACGGCATAAGCGGTTTTCTCATCCATGTCTGCACGCACCACCATGATTGGGTAGCGGTAGGCAAGAATATTGGCGGGCTTGGCTTCGCTGATACCAGCACCAACGGTTTCCCTGATCGGCTGGAAGAATGGGGCAACTGCCTTTAGGCGTGCCCAGCCATCTTTGTCGTCAGCAGGCAGATCAAGCCAGCGGATGCCCTTGGGTGACTGCTCAAGTTCATAAACTTGGCTTGGGGTCGTGGTGGTACAAGATGCATCCGCCAGTCCTTCAGCTACAGACTTCATTGCAGCGCTATAGGTGGGGAAGTTAACTATAGTGACCTCGCTTTCGCTCAGATTTGCAAACGATAGAAACGCCCCACACTTTACATTGACAGAAGGGTTACCTGCCACGAAAGCAATGCGCTTTCCTTTCAGGTCTTTCAGCTGCATGATGCCGTTGTTTGCTGCGGTGAATACACCAAAAGCGCCTGGACGGCCTGCAATAGAGCGCAGGTCTTGCGGACCCCAGCGTCGCTCGCTGAAGTCATGAATACCTTCAGTTGCGAAGAAGGTCTCGGTAGCTAGAAAACCGATTTCTGCCCGCTTTGTTAGGACTGGTTGTAAGCGGCCAATGGCGGAACCAGATGGTTGGATCCGAATTTTTGTGCCGTACTTTCGCCCAAACGCGTCAGCGATTGCTGATGCTTCAGCATAGCCCGCAGACCCCACGCTGTAAGAGGACCAAGTCATAGTCTCAGGCAAGTTCTGTGCAAAAACAGCAGGCGTTGCGCTGATCGTTGCGGCGAGTGCCACTGCGGTCAGGATTTTAGTTCGAGATATCATATTTTCTCCGTTCAAGTTATGTCGCCCATTGCTCCAGAGTGAGGCTCACTCGAAAAAATGGACGTGTTAGCAAAAAAAATTATCTTGGCAGTGCCTATGCCTATGCCGATTAACGGATTTATGTACTACCCCAAAGGCTCAGTCGATGTGTACTAATTTCTCACCCACTAGAGCGTTGGAAGTTGGCAACTGTTCTCAAGACTAAAACCGCACAAATGTGGCTAAAAATTGTGTTGATCAATATACTAAATATTATTCTGATCGCGTCGTGGCTGAATTGCCATTCTTATTTGATAAAGCATTAATTCATCAAAGATGAACGCTCTCAAACAAAACTACCAACTATTTAAAAACACATGCGTAGTAATTTAAAGATATTTGCAAAACTTTTTCGTCATTCAAGCGACAGTAGTTCAATAAGTTTACGTTTCAGTACCTTTCCGCTGATGGTCATTGGAAATGTGTCAACTTGCAGGATGCGTGATGGTCGTTTATAAGGAGCCAAGCTTCCCGCTGCATAAGCTTGCAACGCTGTCAGGTCGATAGCTTTGTTGGAAACAGCTTCGATGAACGCTACGATTTCTTCATTGCCATCAACCTCTAGTCGACCAACAACCGCTACCCTTTCGATGTCAGGAAAAGCGGACAAGACGAGTTCTACTTCTCCAGGGTAGACATTAAATCCAGAGCGGATGATCATTTCTTTGAGGCGCCCAACCACGGTCAGAGCTGCGTCGTGGTCTAGAAAGCCTAAATCGCCGCTGGCATACCAGCCTCCTGGGCGCATAACCATATCGGTAGCTTGTTGGTCTCGGAAGTAACCTGGCGTTAGGCCTACGCCGCGCATCCAAATTTCGCCACGTTCGTTTTTTGCTACATCTTTTCCTTCGCTGTCCACAATGCGCAATTCAGCACCATCAACAACGTAGCCTGCCGAGGTATCTTGACGTGTGACCCCAGTGCGCACCAGGCACAGCGCACCTGCATATTCAGACAGTCCATAGCCATGGTGCATAGGTTGCTTGAAGTAGGTTTCTACTGTTTGTTTAAGACCTATATCCAAAGGCGCTGCACCAACGTAAATGTAGCGCAGTGCCGGACAAACTGGTTCGGTTATGCCCTGTTGTCTGAACCATCCCAACAGCTTTACAAACATTGCCGGCGGTCCCTGCAGCATGGATACGCTGTCATGTTCTAGCGCATAGAACAGGTCGGCAGGATCAAACTTACTGCGCATGACCAGTGCAGCCCCGCTGAATAACGATGCCATCAGTATTGTTCCCAGACCAAAGATATGGGTCATTGGCAGGTAAGCGTAGACACGGTCTTTCGTCATCAGTGCACGCGATTTGGCTGACACACGCGCAAATTGTAATAAGCCCTCGTGCGTTACTAGTACGCCTTTAGGTTGTCCCGTCGTACCTGATGTGAAAATAATAGAAGCGACTTTGTGAGCTAGTGCCCCAAGTTCCGCTGTTGCCATGTGGCGTGTGGCAGAGCGCATGAGCGTCGGTACAACTGATGGTACGGCTGCAAATGCGCTCGCATGCCCTCGTGCTGACGCTGACACGGTGGTGGTGAAGTACACAACGCGCGGATCAGCCTTATCGCTGTAAGCATTGATTTCGTCTTCAGACATGCGAGCGTTCACGCCGCACGACCAAGCACCAACGCGACTGCAAGCGAGTATCAGAGCAACATGCTCGGGACAGTTTTCCGCCAATATGAGAACCCGGTCACCTCGAACGACGCCGCAGTTACGAAGTTCTTGCTCCAGAGTTGTTGTCAGCACACCAAGGTCGCCTAACGTCCAAGTGGTTTCTCTTGTGATTAAAAAGGGCAGCGACGGTGAGCGTGCAGCTAGAACATCAAAGTGTTCATGGATAAAGGGACCGGTGTTACTGACCATACCGCTTGTGTCGCAGACTGAAGATGATTAGGGCTAAAACATGGTTGTGAGAGATCCACCGATGTCGTTTCAATGCCGTGCTTCTCGAATCATGTTGCGCGCGATCACGATCTGCATGATCTGACTGGTGCCTTCGTACAGGCGGAACAAGCGGACATCGCGGTAAAAACGTTCAATACTGTACTCACTTAAGTAGCCAGCACCTCCAAAAATTTGAACTGCACGGTCAGCAACTCGACCGCACATTTCAGAGGCGAAGAGTTTGCAACACGAGGCTTGAATCGACACGTTATGCCCCTCGTCGCGTTGGCGCGCCGCATCAAGCACCATGCAGCGTGCAGCATAGACTTCGGCCTTGCTGTCGGCAAGCATCGCTTGTACAAGCTGAAACTCCGCAATAGGTTGACCAAATTGTTTACGCTCAAGGGCGTAATTAAGCGCATCACGCAGCATGCGCTCGGCCACACCAACGCATATAGCTGCAATGTGAATACGGCCTTTTTCCAGCACTTTCATCGCCGTCTTAAAGCCTTGTCCCTCTTTAAGACCAATTAGTTGACCGATTGGGACGCGACAATTTTCAAAAATAACATCTGCTGTGTGTGCACCACGTTGGCCCATTTTTTTGTCTATTTTGCCAATCGTTATTCCAGGCGTGTTGGCTTCAACAATGAAGGACGATACGCCACCTGCTCCCTTATCAGCCGGGTTGGTGCGCGCCATCAAAGTAAATACGTCTGCTGTCGGCGAGTTGGTGATGTAACGTTTGGTGCCATTTACGACGTAATGGTCACCATCCCGGATTGCTGTGGTTCGTAATGACGCCGCGTCTGATCCGGCTTCTGGTTCAGTAAGCGCAAAAGAAGCCACCATTTCACCAGTGGCGAACTTGGGAAGGTAGTGCGCTTTTTGTTCTTCCGTGCCATCAAACAAGATGCCTTGTGACCCAATGCCTACTGTGGTGCCAAACAATGAACGAAAGCACGGCGAAGTCTGACCCATAGCAAACATGACCTCCACCTCTTCCTCCATAGGTAGACCAAGGCCCCCGTAAGCCTCAGGCACGGTTAGACCAAACAAGCCCATATGTTTCATTTCATTAACAATATCTTGGGGTATCTGGTCAGTTTCGGCTACCTGTGCTTCGGCTGGTACCAGGCGCTCGCGAACAAAGCGGTTAACTGTGTCTAGCAAGGCGTTTAAAGTTTCTGGATCACGGATCATTGGCGTTTTTATCTGTTGAGTTAATGGGTGCGTGTCAGAGCGTTTCGGCCGTCCCGAGTATCGCTGTGGATTGACTGGATAGCGTGCCACCGTTACCCTGAGCTAAAGCGGTTTGTGCGTTTGCGACCTGACGATCACCGGCGTTACCGCGCAACTGTCGTACGGCCTCTATGAGGGCAAAAATGCCGTACATGCCTGGGTGTACACAAGATAACCCTCCGCCATTTGTGTTGACAGCCAGACAACCGCCTGGCGCGATAGCACCATTTTCCACGAAGGCGCCAGCTTCTCCTTTCTTGCAAAATCCCAAGTCTTCCAAGAAAAGCAAGGTATTAATAGTAAAGGCGTCGTACAACTGCGCCATATCCATATCCTTGGCTGACAGGCCTGCCATCGCAAAAGCCTTATGACCTGACTCACTGGCCGAGGTGGTTGTGAGGTCGTGCATAGATGAAATTTGACGATGCCAGACAGACGTGGCGTTACCGAGCACAAACACTGGTTTTTGGGGAAGGTCTTTGGCACGTTCTGCACTTACCAATATGTACGCGCCACCGCCATCTGTTACTAAACAACAATCTCGTACGCTCAACGGATCGCTGACCATTCGGGCGTTCAACACCTCCTCGATGCTCAAAGGTTCACGCATGAAGGCTTCTGGATTAAGTCCTGCCCAAGCGCGAGCGGCTACTGCAACCTCGGCGAGTTGTCGTCGTGTGGTGCCAAATTCATGCATATGGCGAGAAGCAGCTAACGCGTAAGCCGATGACGGCAACATAGGCTCGTAAGGCGTTTCGTAGGGTTGTGGGTCTAGAAATCGACGGCTGGCGACGATTTCCCTGCGACCAAAGCTAGCTGTACGTTGGGCACTTCCATAACAAACCAACACGGCCTTGCATTGTCCGGACCGCAGTGCCTGCATAGCGGGTAGCAAATGGGCAATAAAGCTGGAGCCGCCAATCATGGTGCTGTCCACATAACTTGGGCGAATGCCAAGGTACTCGGCTACCGGCATGGCCCACATAGTGGCACCGCCGCTGGCGGTGCACAGGCCGTCGATATCGCTCATCTTCAAGCCAGCATCGGCGACCGCTGCGTGTGCCGAACGGGCCAGCAACTCCATGTCGCTGAACCCTGGTGCTTCGCCGCATCCGAAAGTGGCCACGCCAGCAACGGCAGCACTGCCGCGCAGGGATTTTAAATCTGCGCTCATACGATCTTTCCTGTCTTGGCGTCAAACACCACTAAGCCATGTCCGTCAATCAACTGCACCCGTGCCGTCACGCGTTGACCAATACGCACAGCTTGGGGGGGTAGGTCGTCCACCCGTGACATTAAACGGACGCCTTCATCCAGATCGATAAGGGACACGTTGTAGTCACCACCTGCTTCTGGCTTACGTCGAACAGTGGTCACTGCATACACAGTGCCGTGGCCAGTTGGGGCTACCCAGTCGAGATGTGCAACGCCGCAATGTGGGCACAATTCCCTAGGGAAATAAACGTGTTGTTGGCAAGCGTTGCAATGCTGAATAAAAAACCGCCCTTGATCCAACTCTGTTTGGTGCCTAGCTTGTATGCCGCTTGTGGTGATGGGTGCGCTCATGAGTCGGCTCCGGTTTAAATTGGGGACCAGCTGAACACATCAGCAGAACGGTCTAATGGGTAGAACATAGCTTTAAGGGCTGGCAGTGCGTGACTGGCTACTGTAGCTGGAGTCCAGCCCTCAGATCGGTGTACTGATCGGACAGGTCTAGGCTGGCTGATGAGAAAAATTTCGTTGTTGCGAACACCAAATATTTGCCCATTAGCCTCGTTGCCTGCATCACTGGACAGACACACGACCAGTGGTGCAATTTTGGCCGGCGTCATTTGCTTGATGCGCTCGACCCGCTCCTGCTCTTCAGGCGTTGCGGCAGGAATAGAGTCAATCATGCGACTCCATGCAAACGGAGCAACGCAGTTGGAACGTACGTTGAATCGTTGCATATCTAGTGCAATGGACTTGGACAGGGCGACTACCCCAAGCTTGGCCGCTGAATAATTGGCCTGTCCCAAGTTACCGATCAGACCTGACGTAGAGGTCATGTGAATATAGTTGCCGAAGCCTTGTTCTTTAAAAAATGGTGCGGCTGCCCGGCTAACGTGGAAGGCGCCATATAAATGAACCTTGAGCACAGCGTCCCATTCGTCCACGCTCATTTTGTGAAAAAAGCGATCGCGCAAAATCCCGGCGTTGTTCACTACGACGTCGAGACATCCAAAACTATCCAGCGCGCATTGGATGATACGTCCAGCGCTTGAAGCATCCGACACGCTGTCGGTATTGGCCACAGACTCCCCCCCCATGGCTTTTATTTCATTGACCACATCTTGCGCCGGACCCGCATCAGTACCTTCGCCTGAAATGGACGTGCCGATGTCGTTGACCACCACTTTTGCACCTTCGCGTGCCATTGCCAAAGCGATGTCACGGCCAATGCCGCCGCCAGCTCCAGTGACCGCTACCACCTTGCCTTCAACCATGCCTGTGCTTTTTTTGATCATTCAAATTTCCTATACGTGTGTTAATTTATTGAATAGCTTTGATTGGCCACTGAAATAAGGGTGGGGTTTTATTTAAAAACCGTTGTACGGCTTGCTGGTGGTATTGCGTGCCAGCGGCAAGTGCTTGACCTGCGGCTTCCATGTCGAGCAGGGCGCTTAGATGGTGGCTCGAAGATGACAACGTACGCTTTATTAAGCTGGTAGCCGTCGGCGAAGCTAGCGCCAAGCTGGCAGCCATGTGCCTAGCACGGGCCATCAAGGTCTCAGGTTCGTGTAGCTCCATAACGATGCCCAATTGCATGGCTTCAGCTGCGCTGACATCCCGCGCTGACAGCATGAGCTCACGTGCTTTTTGTATTCCAACAGCACGTGGTAAGGTAAAGAAAGCACCGCAATCGGGCACCAAACCTATTTTCATAAAGGACATACAAAAGTGGGCACGGTGTGTTGCTAATACAAAGTCAGCCATCAAAGCCAAACTGAAGCCAGCACCAGCTGCAGCACCGTCCACGGCAGCTATTACTGGTCTATCCAACGTAAGTAAATCAGTCAAGCCATGGTGTAAATCCTGCATGCGCTGATGCCAGCCTGTGTTGTCAAGACTCAAACTAGCCATGTTGCGCAGATCACCACCCGAGCAAAAATGTTCACCTTCGCCAGTGATTATGAGTACACGGATATCGGGTTCCCGCCTTATGTGGGCCATCACACGTCCAATTTCCTCTCTCATCAGCAAGTCAAATGCGTTGCGCTTTTGAGAGTTGCACAGCGTTAGGGTACCAACCTGGTTTTGAACTTCAAAATGAATGCGTTTAAATGCGACTTCATTTGCCATGTCTTAGTCCTGTTGTCATGTCACTTAACGAAATTACTGCATCGCCTGTAAGTCTGACCTGTTGGTGCTGGTTGGTTGAGGTGAGGGCGAGGCGCACGCATTGTTCGCCATTGCGTTCAAATTTCTCCAGCACTTTACCGCTTGAGGTGATGCAATCACCGACATGTGTAATGGCGGCAAAGCGCACCCCGAACTCCCGCAAGGCCAATGGTGAAGCCCACTGGGTGAGTACGCGCCCCATCCAAGCCATAGATAACATCCCGTGTGCAATGACATCAGGCAACCCAGATGCAGTTGCAAAATCAGTATCTACATGTACCGGGTTGTGGTCTCCTGATGCACCGCAGTACAACGCCAATGTAAGACGTGACAGCGGTGGCATTTCAACGGTTGGCAGCATATCGCCAATTTGGATGCTGTCAAAATTTTTGGTTTGTGTCATTTCAGTCTTTGGCAGTGTGTCGCACCACAATTAAGTTGTGCATCTCGGCGATCAGATGGTTGTGTTGGTTGCTCACACGTGTACATCGAAGTACAAAATTCAATGTCCCACCCTTTTTTTCGTAGACGTCTTCTATGCGCTGTTCAAAGCGCAAGGTATCACCTGCATATGCCATGGCGTGGTAGATAAAATGCTGCTCGCCATGCAACAGCTTACGGTAATCAATACCCAGCAGCGTTCGAATAGCGGCTGGGTCTGGCGCCTCAAACTCCAGACAAAAAAAGTAAGTTGGGGGTACAGGTAAGGATGGATAGCCGGCAGTCTTAGCCGCTTCCAGTTGGGTGTAAGTCGGGTCAGTTTGCCCAGTAGCTTTTGCGAAGAAACGCAAACGGCCAGCTTCTACCAATACACTAAAAGCTGGCATGCAATGCCCTATCCAGCGTTTATCGATCATCTCGAATATGTCCTATTCATTTAGGTTGAGTACGTTCTGAACGCGCTAACGTTTGCTGGGCCAATAGGACAACCGGAAGATCCACCATCTGTCCCTCCAAGCTGAAAGCTTCGCCAGCTGCCTGCGCTTGTGCCGCTATGACCCTGTGAGCCCATTCAATCTCGTCAGAGGTTGGACAAAAAGCAGCCTGAACTGTAGCCAGTTGTGCTGGGTGAATGCACAACTTGGCTCCAAACCCAAAGCGCCGGCTACGCGACGTGTCAAATTGAAGCTGATGGTTGCTGCCAATGGCCAATGTGACACCGTCTATGGGAGGGGACAAACCGGCTCGACGCGAGGCGGCTACGAGAGCGAATCTGACTGATTGGAGCTCAGCTTCATCAGCAGCGCAGCGCATACCCATATCTGCTTGAAGATCTAAATGACCTAATGCTAAGCGCAACACACCCAGAGCATTGGCTAATTCTTCCAAGACGCCAAGTCCATGTGCCGATTCAATTAATGGAACAAGCGCAAAGAAATCATTTTTTATTGCTGCGCTACAAGCAGCACTTATTTGAGCCAGATGGGTCGCAGATTCGGCTTTTGGTACTACAACCCCACCTAATCCTTGGCCAGCAATCAGACTTACAAGCTCAAGATCATCGTTGTACCAAGATGTTGCTTGGGCATTGATACGCACCAACAGCTTTGCGCGATCAGCATCGTCCAGTGTCTCAAAAGCGCTGGCAAACTGAAGGCGCGCGGTCAGCTTGTTGATTGGTGCCACTGCGTCTTCCAAATCAACAATTACGGCATCGGCACCACTTTCTAACGCTTTTTTCAATCGATCTGGCCGGTTGGCGGGAACGAACAAGAAAGTGCAAGCATTTGCCAACCGAGGGGATGATGAACATGCATTCATAGATTTAGCAATGCGTTGACACGCTTGAGACTGGCTATGTGCCAAATGCTATCGATGGCGGTTTGCATTTGTACCGGCGATGCACCACCACTGTATGCGGCAAGTCGCAGAGCTTTATCGGTTATCTCAGACCGGGTCAGAGTATTGCCTGGGTCACCTTTGGGCTGCTCCACAAGACCTCTTAGGGTACGACCGTCTTTGGTGTGCAAGGTAACCTTACCAATCCAGCGTTGTGGATAGGCGGCATCAACTTCAGCGTCAAGCTGCATGTCAACCTTGTCGCAAAAATCAACGGTCTCGGTGTCTTTAAAATTCTGATCAAACACCTGCATGCTCGCATGCTCAAACCGCGCTACCAGCGCCAAAACAGTTCCCATCGAGAACTTGCTTTGATGAACAGTGGTTGGATTGACCACAGGGCCCAATACGTCAATGGCACCTTGGTGCACGTGCGCAACCACACGTGAAAGGTCGCTGTGAAGCAGTTGGTTTTCTTTCATTACTTGCAGTAGCGCATCAGCAGCGGGGTGCGTGTGTCGGCAAGACGCATGAAACTTGAACGAGGTTTCGGAGGTGGTCCAACGCTGACCCAGTCCAGTGACCAGTTTGGAGGGGTCGGCATCGCTGGACATTCCAGCAGCCATACCTTGTGGGCCTTCAAATATTTGTGCTGCACCGCTGAACCCGTCTTTAGCCAAATACGCCGACATGAGTCCAGCTGCAGCAGCGTGGGCAGTGTGTAACTGCTTGCTGTCTGATCCAGTCCTCAAAAACTCCCACAGTCCGGCAGACTGTGTGCCTGCTGAGCCGAAGGCATGCAACATCTGCACCGCATTTAGTCCAAGCAGGTTACCTACTGCGGCGGCGGCTGCCACTGTTCCCGCTGTACCTGTTGTATGGAACACCTTGTAGTGCGATCGACCTAAAAATTCGCCAACTCGGATACCCACTTCGTAACCAACAACGGCTGCGGTCAACAAATGTGCACCACTCGAACCTAGGGCTTGCGCCACAGCTAGGGCTGCAGGAAAAACCACAGTACCTGGGTGAAATACGGAGCTGTTGTGTACGTCGTCTTGCTCGGCTACATGAGAAGCGGCTGCATTCACCATGGCTGCCATATATGGGCTGGTGCGGCGTTCGCTGACAATAACTTCAGAAAGGCCGTCACGATCACCAGTTTCACCCATGAGCTTGGCGAAGCGCGCAATACTTTCAACTGGGCGTGAGCCATATCCAGCGACAGCAGACCCTAACCAATCAACCATCAAGTCCTCCGTTCTTCGGATCACTGGTTCAGGAATAGCCTCAAACTTGAGTGCGGCTGCAAAGTTTGCTAGTTGGGTGCTTGGAGTGATCATGTGAGGTCTTTAAATTAGCGTGTGTGGCTGATCAGATCGCTCCAGAAGCGCGCAGGGCCTCAATAGCGGCTGAGTTCAGTCCGGACTCCTCCAATATGGCCTTGGTATGTTGGCCGATTGATGGAACTGGGTCCATGCGGTAGTCGAATGCGTTGCTGCGTCCCGGTGGCAATAAAGCAGGAAAACTACCTACAGACGATTCCACGTTCCGCCAACGCCCGCGTGCCTTGAGCTGAGGATGATCCCAAACGCCCGCCATATCGTTCATATGCGCATTGGCTATGTGGGCTTGATCGAGCAACGTGCAAACCTCATCGGCACTCAGCGCATTGAAAGTTGCAACGATGATGGCTTTGAGTGTTTCGCGGTTGTGGTTGCGGTGCGCATTGCTGTTGTAACGGGCATCGATAGCCAATTCGGGGTTTTGCAAGACGATGTCGCAAAACGTCTTCCATTCGCGTTCGTTTTGCAGACCCAGCATGACAGTGCCGCCGTCCCCAGCCACAAAAGGGCCGTAAGGGTAAATGCTGGCATGAGATGCTCCGCTGCGTGGCGGCGGTGCAGCGCCATCGAACGTGTAATACATGGGGTAGTTCATCCACTCGCCCAATGCTTCGAGCATGGAGACATCGATATGGCTGCCCAAGCCGGTTTTTTCGCGCAGTAACAGGGCCGAGAGTACGCTCGTGAAGGCGTACATGCCAGCAGCAATGTCTGCTACCGAGTTTCCGGATTTGCTGGGTGACTCCGGCGTTCCTGTTACCGACAAAAACCCCGCTTCACTCTGAATCATTAGGTCGTAGGCTTTCTTGTCGCGGTATGGGCCATCGTCGCCATAGCCAGATATGTCACACATTACCAAGCGCGGGTTAGCTTCGTTGAGACAAGCATAAGACAGATCCATACGTGCTGCCGCACCCGGTGCTAAGTTTTGCACCAGTACGTCAGCCGTCAGCAATAGCTGCTTCAAGACTGCCAGTGCTTCGACCTGTTTCAGATCCAATGTGAGACTTTCCTTTGAACGGTTGGTCCAAACGAAGTGGGAAGCCAAACCCTTGACACGGGTGTCGTAATCCCGGGCAAAGTCACCAACCCCAGGCCGCTCAACCTTGATAACACGGGCGCCTAGGTCAGCCAATTGACGGGTGCAGAACGGTGCTGCAATAGCATGCTCAAGTGATACAACCGTGATGCCATCGAGCGGTCGGGGTCGCTCGGTATTTTGTTGCGACTTAAAGTCCGATGTGGTTGTCATTTCCGAACCTCAGAACGAACGCGGTAGGTCAAGTAGGTGCTCGGCCACGTAGGAGTAAATAAGATTTGTCGAAATTGGCGCCACTTGGTAAAGCCTTGTTTCGCGGAATTTGCGTTCTACATCGTATTCGTTGGCGAAGCCAAAGCCACCATGGAACTGAATGCAGGCGTTGCCCGCTTCCCAGCTAGCCTTGGCAGCCAAGTACTTGGCCATATTGGCTTGTGCGCCACAAGGCTGACCGTTGTCAAACAGTTCGCAGGCTTTAAAGCGCATCAGGTTAGCAGCTTCGACTTCGATATAGGCATCGGCAATCGGAAATTGAACGCCCTGGTTTTGTCCGATAGGGCGGCCAAACACTACACGCTCACGCACATACTTGGTTACCCGGTCAAGAAACCAGTAGCCATCGCCAATGCATTCCGCCGCAATTAGCGTGCGCTCAGCATTTAGACCGTCGAGTATGTATTTGAAACCCTCACCCTCCAAACCAATGAGGTTCTCTTCTGGGATTTCGAGGTTTTCGAAGAACAGTTCATTCGTTTCATGGTTGACCATGTTTGGAATCGGGCGCACCGTCATGCCATTTTTTTCGGCATGGCGAAGATCTACCATGAAGATACTCATGCCTTGCGTTTTCTTCTTGACGTCTGCCAAAGGTGTCGTGCGCGCTAGCAAAATCATCCAGTCAGAATGTTGAACGCGTGAGATCCAGACTTTTTGGCCATTCACTACATATTTATCGCCCCTTTTCACCGCAGCTGTCTTAAGTTGCGTGGTGTCGGTGCCGGTGCTAGGTTCTGTCACACCCATAGACTGCAGGCGCCATTCACCGGAGGCTATCTTTGGTAAGTACAAAGCTTTTTGTGCAGCTGAACCATGCCGCAACAGGGTGCCCATGTTGTACATCTGACCGTGGCAAGCACCCGAGTTACCGCCACTGCGGTTGATTTCCTCCATGATTACAGAGGCCTCAGCCAGACCCAGTCCTGAGCCTCCGTATTCGGGCGGAATCATGGCTGCCAGCCAACCCGCGTTTGTCAATGCATCTACAAAGGCTACAGGGTAGCCGCGTTCATTGTCTATTTGTCGGTGGTAAGCATCAGGAAATTCGGCACACAATGCGCGCACGGCGTTGCGGATTTCTTGGTACTGATCTGAAGCAATTCTGATCATAGGTCTAAATTTGTTCGGTCATACGGATAAAACTGCTCAGACGAGGGTGGCACAGCCTTGCATGGTCAGCCAGCCTTCGTGGTCCTGAGCCCAAAGCTTGACGGTCTTGCCGTCTTCCGACGGGTGTCCGTTAACGCGGAACGAGTGGAGGTCAAATGTAGGTTTTAAAGCCCGAAATTTGAACGACTCGATATGTGCAGTTGGATTGTGTTGACGAACTAGATCCAGCAGCAGTGTCGCGATCAGTGGTCCATGCACGATTAGACCTGGATAGCCCTCTACCGCTGTCACATATTGACGATCGTAGTGAATGCGGTGCCCATTAAAAGTGAGTGCTGAATAGCGAAATAGCAACACGGCGTCGGGCGAAATTTCTCGTTGCCACGCCGCATCAGTGCTGGCAGCAACGTGTCTGGGCAGCGCATCGCTTGGCAAAGCCGCTGCTCGGTAAACAATGTCGTGTTCTTCTGTGAGCGCTAGTCCTAACTGGTTGTATATTTGATGTCTCACAAGTACGAACAGCAAATCGCCGCTGTGCCCAGCCTTGTACTCAACGGACTCAATCGTCGAGACCCGTCGAACATCATCACCAATTAAAAGCGGGTTTTCCGATTGCCACTTAAGTCGCCCACCTGCCCACATGCGTCGAGGAAGTGTGACTGGAGGCAAAAAATCACCACGTCGGGCGTGTCCATCGGGTCCAATTTCGCTTTGACGTGCAGTAGACAAAAAATACAGCCAATGCCACAAATACGGCAACGCGTCTGCCTTTGCCACATTTAAATCATTGCGATCCAGCGTCGCTGACAAAGCTTGCATTGGAGCTGGGGTGAGTGAGTCATACGCACTGTCTGTTCGACCAATCCAGCTCTTTAAATGAGCGAGGGCGGACGTATCAAAATGGCCGGTGTCTTTGTTCACCATGGTCGCCGATGCAATAAAATAACTAACATTTTTGTATGTTAGAGTCAAAAGTTGCTGTCGCGCTATCAGTTATTTTTAAAGCTTTACTTTAAAATTTGCGAAAGGTAGTAACTTTAAAATTTATATTAGCAGGCACTGTGCGCTCAAACGCCTGTGCAATTTTTTGTTGTAACCACTCTTTTTCTTTGATGCATTTTGATCTTGTTGACTTGCGCCTTATTGTCCGAATTGCGGAGCTCAATAGTCTGACTCGTGGCGCAAAAAATTCTAATATCTCGCTAGCGGCAGCCAGCACGCGTATCAAGAACCTTGAAGAAAGTGTTGGTGCAAAATTGCTGCACCGAAGCAGCCAGGGCATGACCCTTACGTTGCCTGGTAAGACCTTCGTGCAACATGCGTTGGCAGTGTTGGGACAAATAGAGGTAATGCGAGGCGATATGCAGGAGTACGCCGAGGGCATAAAAGGCCAACTTCGTGTTTTCTCCAATACCACCGCATTGTGTGAGTTTTTGCCGCCTGTTCTGGGCGCTTATCTAACAAGCCATCCGGACATTAACATTCATCTGAGGGAAATGTTGAGCCACGACATTGTTAGGTCTGTGATTGATGGTTATGCAGACATCGGGGTCGTTGCAGGTTCTGAGAATACAGAAAGCTTGGAAACGATCCCTTACCGCTCAGATCAACTGGTCTTGGTTCTGCCTTCCAACCACAGCTTGGCTGAGAAGGTAAGTATTGCTTTCAGCGGAACCCTAGATCTGGTGCATGTAGGGTTACATGAAGCCAGTGCATTGCACGCTTTTTTGCGGCAGATTTGTGACCGTACACACACACAACTTCAACTGCGTATACAAGTTGGAAACTTTCAGGCGGCTTGCCGCATGATTGAGGCTCAAGTAGGAGTTGGAATTTTGCCTGCATCGGCAGTGCACCTTCATGCCAAGTCCATGGCCATAAAGATTGTTCCCTTGGAGGATGCATGGGCCGATAGACAAATGCTGGTCTGTTTCCGTAACCTTGAAACTTTGCCTTCGTTTGCGCGCGACCTTGTGGATATGTTGGTTATTGACGCTGAAACATCCAAGATCACTGATTAATAATTTTATTATTTGTATCTTCTACTCTAGCATCTGTTGTGTGTACGTGTAAGGCGTGGGTAACGTGCAAACGAAAAAAACGCCCCTGCTAGGTTTTTTTTGGTCTATCGACTTGCAGCGGCGGGCGAATTTCCAAGCATTGAGTTTGTGCGCCAGCTGCGCAAGGCGCTGATGCCGGACGGGATGTTGCACGGCACAGTGTTTAGGTACCACAACCAGGAAAACACCGTACTTAGGAGCTTGCGTGCATTAATCACACGCCAACCAGCACAAGCGGTGCCAGACGCTGCTGAGCTGACCTCGTTCATTGACCTCATCACCAAGGCCACTGGCGATGAAGCGGATGACATAGGCGAATTCGTGGGCGATAAACCAATGGTGGACTTGCACCGGTTGGTGCAAGAGGGCTATTTTTCAAAGCACATGAAAGGCAATATTAGCCTGAAGTACGTGTTGCCTGCGGTGCTGCACGATGCTCCAGGTGTGGCGTCGCTGTATGCCAAGCCCAATATATATGGGCAAAACTTGGCGATTGGCAGTTTGAACTTTGATGCGCCGCACGGGCATCAATGGTTGCAGGCAGACAAGGGCTCAGACCCGTACAAGACGCTACCCCCTGTTTTTGCTGGCGAGCGTGATGGCCTGAACGCCATGCTGCAAAAGCTAGCTGGCGACGACGATGAGGACGCCACCATCGCCCAAGGCGGTTTGGCGATGACCGCATACAACTTCACCCAGTTTGCAGCCCTAACGGACCACGAGCGCAGCAGCATTGCAAACGCGCTGTTGCGCTACTGTGAGCTAGACACCTTGGCCATGGTGATGCTGGTGCAAGGGCTGATGGAGCTGCGCGGTAAACCACTGACGATCGCAATGCAGTGACCTCGTCCTTAGCAGTTGGTGGCTCGCCAGATGAGCCTGCCATCAGCTACTTCTTACGTTAGTAAGATTACCAGCCAACAACTCCTATGCCTGACAACACCAAGCCCACCATTTATTACCTCCCTGGCCGTGGTGGCCAGCTGGGTACCGGCCTTGCCCAAGCGCTGTTGGATAGGGGTTTTGGTGTCACGGGTCGTGAGACGCGAGGTGACTTCGCGAACTGGGATTTCAGCGATCAGGTGGCGTGTGTTGCTGATGACATAGGTAAGCACTTTTGGCGCGCTGATGCGTTGGTGGTTGCCAATTCGTTTGGTGCGTATTTACTGTTGCACGCGCTGGCGAGCAAGGTGGCGTTTCCCGGGCGTGTGTTGATCTTGTCGCCGATTGTGGGTGAGTCGTTTGACGCGGTGTCAGGTCAAAGCTTTGTGCCGCCTAGGGCTGGTGACTTGCACAAGCTGTCGCGTGCTGGCGCTTATCCGCGACCTAAGGCGTGTGAAATACACGTAGGCAAGGACGACTGGCAGAGCAATCCAGCAAGTGTTTGTCTGTTTGCTCAGCCCTTAGATATACCTGTTGAGGTGCTGAAGGGCCAGGGGCATATGCTGGTCAAGGATTATGTGGCTGGGTTATTGGATGTGTGGTTGGCAAATGCCCAATGACAAGCTGCCACCATCACGATTTATGGTTCTGTCGCATTGAGCAATGACCCCAAGGTCGTATGCTACTCGGCTGTCAACTGATTGTGTAGACCTGCCATGCTCAATACCAAAGGAATGCGTTTCCCAATCGATGTGATCTTGGCGTGCATTCGCTGGTACGCGGCCTATCCGTTGAGCTACCGCCATTTGGAAGAAATGATGGAGGAACGTGGTGTTCAGGTCGACCATTCGACCATTCAACCACCAGCCGGTGGGCGATTCGTTTCCTGCCGCTGCTGGAAAAAATGTTCCGTAAACACAAGCGCACAGTGGGTGAGAGTTGGCGCATGGACGAGACCTACATATTGGTCAAAGGCGTTTGGAAATACCTTTACCGCGCAGTCGACAAGGCAGGCAAGACGATCGACTTTTTGCTGACGGCCAAGCGAGACAAGAAGGCCGCGATGCGCTTTTTCGAGAAGGCCCTGAAGACCAATGGCATCCCTGAGAAAGTCACGATGGACAAAAGCGGCGCCAACAAATC
>Ga0209491_10003767_pt1 | contig 24444 bp, 22 predicted proteins | sample BON02_FD_187213 | JGI IMG/M metagenome (GOLD analysis project Ga0209491, IMG submission 187213) | Freshwater microbial communities from Lake Bonney liftoff mats and glacier meltwater in Antarctica - BON-02 (SPAdes) (version 2) | ecosystem: Environmental > Aquatic > Freshwater > Ice > Glacier...
AAAGCGGAAATGGGAAAGCGGAAATGGGAAAGCGGAAATGCGAAAGCGGAAATGGGGAAGCGGAAATGGGGAAGCGGAAATGGGAAAGCGGAAATGGGAAAGCGGAAATGGGGAAGCGGAAATGGGAAAGCGGAAATGGGAAAGCGGAAATGGGAAAGCGGAAATGGGGAAGCGGCAGGCGACCTTTTCCGCTTTCAGCTTTCCGCCTTCAGCTTTACTAAATGCCCCGCCAATCGTCCGGCCATGGCACACATGAAGAATGTCGGGTTTGCTTGGCCTGATGTCGGAAATACCGAGCTGCTGCAAACATACACGTTGCTCGTCCCGAAGACCTTCAGGTTTCGATCCACGACTCCGGTTTTGGCGGAATCGCCAATGCGCGTAGTACCCGACTGATGAATTCCATCCTTGGACATGGCTCGAATCGCAGCGGGGAGTTCCTTTTTTTCAAACCAATACTCTAGGTGTCCGCAATTTGAGGCTTTCAAGTTCTCATCCAAGATCTCATGGCACCGGATGACTGACTTAATGTCATCGTCAACCAGATCGTAATAAATGGTCAGTGATTCGCCGTCCGGACCGAGTTCCATTCGGTTGTTTCTGATGGGTATTTGTTCGGCGTGGAAGTGTAAAGCATACCGATTTTGTGGGCTGTAGAGAAAGACGCCGGGCAGTTTTCGCTTCAGAAGGTAGCGTTTGTAAAAAATCGTCGCGGGTGTAAGAAGTGAGCCTGGCAGCCCACGCAAAATATTCAAGAGATGCTGTGCAACGCCCGTGACTTTGCCCTTGGTAATTGAATGGGCAATAGCCGGTGGCGCTAGCTTCTTGCCCAGCACGGGGGTGATCATCGCCAGATACATGAACGACATCGCACCGCTGCGGTGCGAGGGGTCAAAATACAGCGGGTTGTCGAGCCAGATCGCCGTATTCAGCAGATTCTCGCGACAAAGGACCGATGCTGGAAACTGAAACCTTCGCCGCACGTAGGTTCCATCTGGCTCCTGAATGAATCCGAAATCCGTCTTCTTTGGATCCCCGTGGAATTTCACGCTGGCGATCTTTCCCGAGACATGACCCTGATAGTATTTTCCAAGCGCATCTGGTGCCCCCCCGAGGGAGTCAAAAAGTTGAGGGTTTTTCAACAACAGGCGAGTCGATTCCTGAGTGCCAACCGCAATAATGAATCGGTCCGCCTGCACCGTGCCTGATTCCCCGCCGGACTGTTTCCGCAGCGTCAGCGAGTGGCAATTGCCATTTGCATCGGGCGAGTCAAATCGGTCTGCCATGCAGTCATCGATCCAATCGATGGTCTGCGACTCGTCGAGGTGTTGACGGTAGCGCGATCCAAACCGCGTTGGCATGCTCCAGCGCTCAACGACGGTATCGGTGACATCGCCACGCTCAAATTTCTCGGCGATTGGCGCGACCCGTTGTGACAACTCTGCCAAGTCAAATGGCCCCGTGCCAGATTCGAAGATTTCTTGAGTCCGAGCGATAAAAGGCTTCGTTTCCTCCAAAATCGAAAGATCCCAAGTGCAATCTGCTCCGACGATCGGACGTGGCAGGAAGTCCACATCATCATACATCACGCAACGCCCGCCCCACGAAGCCGAACTCCCGCCCAAACCCTTATTGGTGCATTCGTAGGGTTCATGGTGATTAGTCGGGTTTTCAACCTTGATCGAATCGTCGAGTGGATTTGTCGGCGACATTCCGTCGCGCCCAAACTCGACAAGGAGAATTGACGCAGTCGGCAGCAAGCGCTCAAGCTCCAACGCCACCGTGATACCCGCCGGGCCAGCACCGATGACGCAGAAATCGTAGTGCTTGGCAGACGCGCGCGCGAGATCAGAATTCATCTAAAAGTGGAAGGCGGAAATGGGAAATTGGAAACCAATAACTGACGAGTCAGCGCTTGGTTTTGTGTTGTTTGGCGTTTTTCCCGATTGTGATCAGGATTGCAATCAGTTCGCGGCACTCGATGAGAAGCGCGTTCGCGCCATGAGTTTGTAGCGATTGGGACTCGTTTATCATCTCAAGCCAGAACTCAGTTTCCGATGCCTCTTTCGTTGAAATAGCAATTTTATGGATAAAATCATCAGCGGATTCGGCTCTGTTGGCTTCACGGTAGTTTGCCCCCGTAGAAGTCCCCGAGCGCAGGAGTTGCCGTGAAACGACATCTGCCGCCTTAGTCGTGGGCATCCGCTCCACCAAAGCAATCAGTTCAAGTGCAAACCTCTTGGTCCGTCCTTCAAGTTCTGTCCGCGCCATCTTTTCAGCTTTCCTATTTCAGCTTTCCCATTTTGCCCGCAATCTTTTGGTTCTTGTTTTTACAGCCTTCGCGGGATTACCCGCATAAACCGTCCAAGCATCCATATTGCGTGACGTCACTGAGCCTGCACCCAGCACAGAGCCTTCGCCGCACGTCACGCCGGGAAGAACGATGGCCCTGGCACAAATCCATGTGTAGGGCTCGGTACGAATCGGCTTTTTGATGTAGGTGAAATCCGCGCTGTTATAATCATGGGTTGCCCCGCACAGGTATGCGTCTTGAGAAATGATTGTATGATGCCCCAAGTGAATTCCACCCGGATTATATACCTCGCATCCCGGACCAAGCGTGACCACATCCTCTGTTGTCAATAACCACGGCGCCCAGATCTTTGCTGTCGGGTAGATGAAGTTGGAGGCACCGATCTTTGCACCAAAGCACCTCAGCAAGTGGCAGCGCCAGCGGTGGAGTGGCACGGGGGTGTAGCGAAATAGCAACAGCGATAAAAATTCCCATACGAGACGACGAATGCGATCACGTTTTGAAAAAGCAGGCCGCAACATAGCATCAGCTGCGTTGGAATCATGGGCTGATAACATACGTCACAGGTTAACCACGGATAGCACGGATTGACACGGATGTTTCAGGGTTCATGCAATTCTGTATTATCCGTGAAAATCCGTGTAATCCGTGGTTTCACGTATTGAATGCATTATCCGTGGGCTGTGGTTCCACCGTATTCACTCAGTACGTTTTGCGTGCAGGTGAGATGGATCAACCCAATCTACTCGGTATCCCCAATTCTTAAGTTTGCTTACGATTCGCGAGGCCGAATTTCCGAGTTTCCGTTCGTCCATCCGTGAAAAATGCATTTCGACGAGGATTTCACGACACGATGCCGAGCCAAATGTAGATTCCCCGCCGTTCAAGACGTCTTCTTCAAACCCCTCCACGTCAATCTTGACAACTGATGGTGCAGCAATCCCTTTCTGACTCACTGCTAGATCAGCGGTCGTCACTTCGACAGTGATAGAGTTCTGACCGTTGGAGGAGCCCTCCGCAAGGTGGCCAGTAGTCGTCACCCCATTCCCTTCCAAATCACCCGCAAACGTAGCCGAGCCAGGCTTATCAGCAAGCGCCGCCGCTACGACCGTCAGGTTTCGAATGTGCTCGCAGCCTTCAACAGTTTTCTTAAGAGCGATGATAGCTTTAGGCAGTGGCTCGAATGCAATCACCTTTCCGTCGGCTCCGCTCCACTCCAAGAAAATCTTGGTATAAACTCCGACATTTGCGCCGATATCCCAGACGGTATCACCAGGCCCGACGGCCCGCTTTAATGCCTCGTGAAAAGCCTCTTCGTAGTTTTTTTGGCGAGACGCCAAGATCGGCTTCACGAACTTGAGTAGGCCTGAGTTCCGAGCCAAACTTCGAAGATGCCGGACGATAGGTAAGTGATAGAGATTAGACATAAATTTGGTTACTCAGGCTGCATGGTATTCATGCCAGTAGGCATCATCCGTAGTTCCAAGAGTTGAATGCATTTTTAACCACAGATTGCACGGATTGACACGGATGTTTCAGGGGTAACACAACTCTGTATTCAGGATTATCCGTGAAAATCCGAGAAATCCGTGGTTCCAAGTATTAAATGCATTTTTCACCACAGCCGAGTCATCGAGACAGCCTGCCACTTGCGTCTCAGGGTCTGCAGGCAAATGGCACGGATTGAGACGGATGGTTTCGAAATTCATGCAATAATTGTATTCTGCACTATCCGTGAGAATTCGTGTGATCCGTGGTTTTTCGTATCGTATCGAGGAAGTTTTTCGCCGCCTCGTCGATCGAGAACCGCTGTTTGTAGCAAGCTTGGGGAGTGGCGGGTGACGGGTGGCGTGTAGCGGGTGCGTCTGACTCTGACTCGCCACCCGTTACTCGTAACTCGTTACAGAATCTACGAAGCAAGTTCTCTGTTCCTTCGGCAGTATCATCCTCGACGAGGCCTGGGCCATCAGCTTCGATTTCACGCCAGATGTTGACTTTATTGGAGATCAGGACCGGCTTGCCGCAGGCGAGCGCCTCGACGACGGCTATCCCGAAGTTTTCCTGGTGAGATGGCAGAACAAATGCCTCACAGCCGTGAAGCGCACCCCATTTGGTGTCACCGGTGAGCATATCGACAAAGTGAATGCGGTTTTGGACAGAATTAACAGAATTAACAGAATTAACAGAATGGTCGTTTGATACAGATGCGTTCTCCTCAGGATTTGAGGAATTGGTAGTGGTATGGGAGATATTCAATTCTGAACATTTTGTTAATTCCGTCGAAAGGTCTTTCAGCTTTCGCAGATACTCGGGCTCGTGGCAGGGACCGGCGATGACGAGGGCGGGCAGAGCGCCGCCCGTGGCGGGTAACGGGTGGCGGGTGGCGGGTGGTTGCGTGACGGATGGATTCGACTCGTTACTCGCTACTCGCAACTCGTTACTCACCCTCGCGTATGCGCGAATGAGCATGTCGACGCCTTTTTTCGGATGGATGCGGCTGAGGAATAGAATATACGGCTGGTTGCCCAAGGCAGGACAAGCGGCGGCGAATGCTTCTCGCATGGACGGCGTGTGGGGCGGTGGCTCTGCGATGCCGTAGCCGACGTTGATTGTCGCTTTGGGCCGATAGGGCCGGAAAGTGGTTGCTGCTAATCGCATTTCTTCTTCGCATGTATAAAGGACGCCGTCAGCATTATTGATCACGCGATGCTCGACGAGCTTCCAGTAAAACCTGTTGCGAATCGCCTTGAGCCGCCGCTCCGGTGCTCGCTGGAAGTATGGATCCAGCATGCCGTGCGGCATGACGAAGCAACGAGGGAGTTTTTTGACAGAATTTACAGAATGGAATGATTCGGTATCTGAACGACGGCCGAGACCTGAAACCTGAGAAGGTATTTCAGGTTTCAGCTTTCTAGTTTCAAGTCTCCGCATCGCGACAACTGTCGCTATGCTTGGCCAGAGCCAGAGGCCGTGAATAATTACAGCGTCGAAGCGGGGGAGGTTTTCTATCAGCCATGGGAGCAGGCGAGGGGAGTAGGCGTAGCCGAATTTGCCCGGCCCGAGTGCGTGAATGATAAACGGGTCCTGGCCCAGCCAGTCGGCGTTTGGATCATCGCAGGATACCACCTCGGTTTCGCAACCCAGCTCTGCCATCGCCGGAATGGAGTTCCGTATTCCTTGGCATGGCCCACCTGCGGATGGATTCATCGAAGATATGACACGGAGAATGCGCATCAATCAGCCAGAATCTCCTTTAATTCAGAAGCTGGCACGACGGAGCGTGTTCGATTTGCATAATGACCCAAGACCACGATCTGCCACAATCTCGTCCAGTGCGTATTTCCAGATTCAAAACTCATTGCAACAGAATCAACCCAATCGGCGTTCGCTACTTCTCTTGCGGCAGAGACTCCCGTTTTGGCAAATGCCTTCAACGGTCCGCGCATCCAATGATCCATGGGCAAAGTAAACCCTTGTTTCGGTCTATTCCAAACTTCCTTGGGAAGATCTTCCTTAAAACTTTCGATTAAAAGGCGCTTGGGCGGCTTCCCTGACTTTAATTTTGCAGGGAGATTCAGCACATATTCGATCAGGCGATGGTCAAGAAATGGAACTCGTAATTCAAGGCTCACGGCCATACTCATTTGATCACTATCCCGCAAAAGCATAGGCTCCATATATCCAAGAATCTCAGCCCACGAAATATCTGAGAAGTAATCACCAGTTGTGTTCACAGGCGAGGGCCAAACGACCACACCATCTTTCAGGACTTTATCTAATATGCGCTTGCTCCACCATCGGCGGCGGACCAGCGCAAGCGAAAATGGGTCAAAGGATTCTATTCCATCAATCTTTTCTCGAATCTGGGCGGGCAGTAAGTGCACGATCTGCTTCGCCCAAGTGGACGGAAGGATGCCAAGTCCTGCCAGCTTGGGAATATCAGTGAATGAAGGATAGCCCCCAAAAAGCTCGTCTCCACCCAACCCGGAAAGAGCGACTTTGATGCCCTCTCTGCTAACCGCTTTGGAAACGATAAAGGAATTGATTGCATCGGCCGAAGGCAGATCCATTGCCGAAACCGCTTCTTGAACCCATTCGAGACAGTCCGCTGGTGTCACTTCGATTTCAGTATGCGATGTGCCCGCCCGCTCCGCTACCAACTGCGCCACTTTTCGTTCGTCGAATGCAGCTTGGGGAAATCCGACAGAAAACGTGCGCAGTGACCCTTCGTGATGCCGAGCCGCTAGGATCGTTACAATCGAAGAATCAATTCCGCCGCTAAGGAAACTTGCTACAGGCACGTCGGAAAGAAGATGTTCTCTGATCGACTGTTCAAGCAGTTCATGCACATCCGCGCGGACTTTTTCAGGCGTTAAAGCCGTGATAGCACGCGAGAAGCCATTGCTAGGTTTCCACCACGGTGTGATTACTGCTTCGTAAGCTTTGGCGTATCTGAGCCAATGTCCCGGCCGTAAAATTTCAATATCCTCGCCGAGAAAACCAGAGGGCGGCGTGTGACCCGTCGCGAGATAGGTGGCCTCCGCATCTTTGTGCAGCCGTATGGATGCTTTCCCGGTTAACGCCCGCACTTCAGAACCAAACGCAATTGTATTCTGCGAACCACGCCGAAAATAAAGAGGTTTAATTCCTAGCCGATCCCTCACGAGATCTAAGTCCCCTGTTTCGCAGTTAAAAATAGCAAACGCAAACATCCCTCGCATCCATTCGAGACATTGAGCACCATGTCGCTCCCAAGCTTCAAGGATCGTTTCCGTATCCGAGTGACCACACCAATGAACGCCGCTCATTTTCCGGCGAACTTCCAGATGATTGTAAATTTCACCATTAAAGACGATAACGCACCTTCCGCTGTGGCTTTGCATGGGTTGAGCACCTGCAGAAGAAAGGTCTAGGATGGAAAGTCGTACATGACCTAACCAGCAATTGCCATCGGGAGAACTCCAATCTCCGGACGCATCTGGTCCACGATGTCGCATGCGCCCAAGGTCTAATGGACCCACCTGCTCATGAGGGTTAAAATGACCGATTATCCCGCACATTGTATTTGCAGATAATTTTCCTCATAGCGATCCAAAGCAGCATCCGCACGGAATTCCCTAGCTCGCTTGATGCCATTTTTTTTAATCATTTGCAATTCCCCTGAAGATGTTTCGATCACTCGCCTCAATGTGGCAGCTCCCTCGTCCACCCAACATTGATCATTTTGAGCGATTTTTCTTCGCAAGTAAATCCCGACATCTCCAGCGACCTCAGACATCGGCGGCTTGTCGGTTGTAATTACCGGGCAACCACACGCCATTGCTTCAGCTATTGGCCATCCGAACCCTTCCTCTAAGGACGGGAATAGCAGAACGGCAGCACACGAGTATAATGCGTTCAGCACTTCAGAAGGGATCCCCTCAACTTGGATCATACGCCCCTTACCGGGGACGAATTCGCGACCAATCTGCTCACCTACTCCGACAATAACGAGAGGCAATGGCTCGGATACTTGCTCTGCATACCGCGAGTAGACCTCGATCACACCGGCGCGGTTCTTATACCACACATCAATTCCGACATGCAGGATAAATCGCGGGAGCGATTTACTCGTTGAAGGATGCGCAGCTGTGCCGCAGTTGTTGGTTGATGGTTGTTCGTTGTTGGTTACCTGTCGCTCATCCCCCTGACCTCCGGCCTCTGACCTCTGAGCAGCGACCGCTGACCCCTGACCTCTGACCTCCGACTCCTGACCTCCAACGTGTGAAAAGATTTCCTGCAACGCTGGAATGCCCTCAAGCCTCGACATGGCTTCATCCACGGACAGGGGACAGAACGGGTAATTCAGCCCGTTGTAAACGACTTCTGACATTGCTGGCTTCGTCGTAAGGAAGCGATGCAGGTCTTCCTGTGTCTTCTTGGAAACGGAAATGAAGTTGCGGCCCTTGCGGTAGCCCCGCCGGATGTATGCCTGATACAGCCGCCCGGTGCGGCCAGTTGGGTTCTCCGGGAATTCACCAAGCGCGGAGCGCTGCGCCAAAAAGTCATGGCAATGAATCACATGCTGCCGATCCGCGATCAGTGGCACCCATGGCCCGAGCGCTTGGTCGGTGATAACAAACAACGTATCCTGCGGCTCGGACTTCAAGCGTTTCCGAACCAGCTGGGGAAAGAGCAGGAACTGGTCGATATATCCCAGCCATTTGGCAAGGAACGGATGCTTTACCTTGTTCCCAAGGATTACCGGGCACGGCCATTCTTCTACCTCATGCCCCCGCTCACGCATGCCGTCCGCAATCATTCGCGCAAACCGCGGCATGCTGGCAGTCTTAAACAGCGAGTAATGGGTGAAGAGGATGAGTTTCATTGCGAGGTGAAAAGTTGAAAGCTGAAAGCTGAAAGCTGAAATTGGTGACGCGCTGCGCGCAGGTTAATAGAATTTCTACGCTGTCTTTTTTGCGAACTTTGCCGAAATCCCATTGTATCTGGTTTCAGCTGTCAGCTTTTGAGACTCTCAGAATTTGAAAATGCATCGTATTCAATTTCAACTGTCAGCTTTCAACTGTCAGCTTTCGAGACTGTCAGCTTTTGACACTGTATTCAATTTCAACTGTCAGCTTTCAACTGTCAGCTTTTGAGACTCTCATTCCCGCGCCTTGGTTCGCTTGATCATTGTCGTGAAGATGGCAATCAGTTCGTCGGCTTCCTTGCAAATTGGATCAATCGTTTGGCAAGAGATGCCACAGTCATCGCGCAGAAACTCCAGCCAAAGTTGGGATTCATCGCATTCTTGGAGCGCCCCGCCCAATTTCGAAGAGAATTCAGCGTCTGATCTTGCACGTGAAGCTTCCCGCGCGTGCGCTGCTACCGATGTTGCCGATCTTAGCAACTGCTTGCCGCAGACGGACACTTCCTCACGGTTTTTTGGCAAGCTGATGAAAAGACGAATTGCGGAAGACCCAAAACGTTTCGTCCGGTCACGAAGTTCAAAAGATAATCGGCCAGCTGAACCATTCATTTTATTTTCACCATATTTGTTTCGTAGAGAACGAAACTGAAAGTTGAAAGTTGAAAGTTGAAATGGGAGATTCGTTAGCGGCGAAGCCGCGCAAAGCGCATCACGATTTCAATTTTCAACTTTCGAGACTGTCGGCTTTTGAAACCGTATTCCATTTCAGCTTTCAGCTTTCTCATTTCAGCTTTCCTAAACATCTTCACACCGTCCTGCGATTGCGCTCGCTGCTGCCTCGATTGTGTAGTTCTGCATCTGATTTCGGATCACGTCGCCTTTCGGCTGCGATGCTAGATTTAAGAATGCGGTTGCGACGGAATCGGGAGTTGGGTCAACGACCAGGACGCCGAGGAAATCTTTGAAATCGACGCTCGATCCCGCGTATTTGCTCAGGATCAAGGGTTTGCCGGCGAGTAGGGCTTCGTTGGCCACCAGCCCCCACGTTTCTCCCATCTGACGCGATGGAAGAATCACGGCATCGCTGGCCAAGTAGTAATCTGCGATCTCACTCTGGTTCACAAACCCGGCAAAAATCGCCGGAGCTCCGCAGGCATTCGCCTGGGTGAGAAGCTCGGCCTGCTGTTCGCCGGAACCCACAAATAAAAGCGTGAAGTCCGCTCTGCGCTCCCGTGGAAGCCGTTGCCATGCCTCGATCAATACGGCCGGATACTTCTTTCCAATGAGCTTGCCGCTGAACATCACGACTATCCGGTTATCGGATATGCCTAAAGCAATGCGCTTTTCTTTGCGGCGAACGGCAAGTTCATCAGCCGAACCCTGAAATCGATCCACCACACAATAATGGCAAAACGTCATCTGATCATCACGCACGCCGTGCGCCCGGTAATGCGCGGCATTCAGTTGGCCGATGGGAAAAAAGTGCGAAAACTGGGCGTATGCGATCCGGTAAATCACGGTGCGGATTACTGATTTTAGACGGGAGCGGGCAAATGCATGATCCTGCGTTTCCGATCTAAGCCATGCCGGAATGCCGAGCCTGCGGGTAGTAATCAGAGATCGAATAAACAGCCGGTGGTTGATTCCGTTGAGAAATATGGCATCCGGGCTGAGGGCGCGGATGCGTTGCTCAACTCCGGCACCATTGATGGATTGGAAGCTGCTAGGGCTTGCGGATTCGGCATCGGGCAGGAACTCATGCGAATATCCCTCAAGCATCGGCTCGTCCCATGTCACGCTCTGGCCAAAGCCGGAATCCATGGCACCACGCACAGAGCTATTGCTTCCGTAGATTACGTGCAGGCTACCACCAGTTTCGGCGAGTCGGGCGGATATTTCGCGGTATATCGGAACGCGATACTGCACCGGATGGCTGTCGATGATGAGGAGTGAAAACGCCACCGGTGAGATAATAAAAAAACGGTAAGTTTAGTGAGAGCTTATACAGCGTAAAACGGCCTTACGATGTCGGTCTTACCGGTGAGTGCGACATCCAGAATCTCCTGACAAACATCCTGATTTCCAAGGCGAAGCTCTCGAATTCGCTTCATACCTGCGGTGCGAATTGCCTCGCGTCTTGAATTGTCTGCAAGGAGGTCCTTGCAGACGGATGCGCATTCTTCCGCATTGTCCCAAAAAACAGCCTCTTCGCAGTCGCGGTAAAGCATCTGGTGTTCAGAGGTTCGTTCTGCGCAGAGAAGGCCCCCGGCATATGGTATTTCAACCGACCGACGGGTATGGAGATCGCGATTGCCTTTGGAAAGGAAGCCGAGGCAGATCTTCGCACCGCAAATTGCGGATACGTAATCTTTTCCAAGTATCCCGGGGCCCCTGTATGAAGCCTTCAGGTCGCGCCAAAGGGGAGACTTGTCCCATTGATTGCCCCAAATGGCGATATCGAGACCATGCTTGATTAGCTTCAATAGAAACTCATCGCGCTTTTCATTTCGCATCCAAGTACCGATGAATGCCACGTCTGAATCGAAGTTTGAACATTTCGTTGAGGGTTCCTGCGGAGCATGCATCATCTCGTCATAGCTCATCCAAACACGGAGAGCACGCGGCGCGCCAGCCGCGAGATATTCTTTGGCATTCACATCCCGCACGGTTGCACAGAGGCTGTATTCTGGTATGGCTGCCTTTAATGAGTCGAATCGACGACCGTCGCGGCCCCCGAACGGATCATCATTGTTGTAGAGAACCACGGTGTTGCATCGGTCTCGAAGCAATCGAACGGATTTCTTGCCAAGGAGTTCCCCGCCATTGACCCAAACCAAGTCAAAATGAGACTTTAATACTTGTGTGACAATATCTATCACGTGGTTCTGTAAGCGTCTATATCCGGTTCGAAAGTCGAAGATTGAAAGCAGCCGATTAGAATTTCCCAATACTTCGACGTGCAGGTCGCAAATAGTGACTTCATGACCTAATCTCGTAAGGCCATCTGCACGGTGTTTAGACGTAGAGCTGCTCCCGCTTGATCCAAAATAGAGGATTTTCAACTTACTCGACAACGAGGCTCGTCGGTTTTAAAGCTGGGGCAATTCTGGGCGCTTTCGGCTTTCCTGGGAAAATTATTTTCATAATAAAGAACACTGCAGCATATAAAATGATTGATTGAGCTAACCCACGAGTAGAAAAATTGATAACACCCGTTATTGATTCTAATGACAGGGACGCCGTTGGGCCAATCAAGGAAGTTAAAATTATTGGAGAGAAGAGAAGGCCTTGCTTGGCGTAATTGCGGAAAGCATCGATGGCAATCGAAATGAGAATCGCCATCAACGGAAATACGAAGGCGCTAGCGAATCCGAAAATGCTAATCGCGTTCTGTATCGCAGACCCGGTTCGCTGCCCCCCGAAGGCGTGCACATCGCCGCTTCCCAAGTAATACGTGAAATCCCCCATGGATGCCGCGTTGAAATCTTTACGCACGTTCAAACCCAGTAGGTTGATTGCTGGCTGCGGGAGAATTGCAACCGTGCGGTTATACGTGTAGGTGGTCAACTTCTTGCGTTCGGAGTCTGTAAAATTTCTCGAATAAAAAAACATGTTGTCGTGAAACTTCGTTGTAACGAAGCGTCCCAAAATACCAGTTCGAAAATACGCCTCACTATAGGCTTGGGATTGTGTGCCGCCTGTATCGCGAGCTTCGTAGCGTTGCAGTGCGTTCTTATCAAAAAATGATTCGACCGTGAGGGCGGCAAGCTCAGTGGGACTAATCGCCCCTCGTTGAGCCCTCGCGACGAGCATCGCTGTAGATAGATCGAGGAGGAGAAACCCCGAGATCAGGACGAATGGAGTGCTGATGATAATAGATGGCCACGCTTTGCGTGGGATGGTTATGATCCCAAGCAAATAGCAGAGGTAGAACACAGTGATGAAAACGAGGGGAGCAAGAACAAATACAGCGCGGGCATTGATCATTAGCGTGAATACCAAGATAGATGCGGTGTAGCCGACGAGCATCAACCAATTAGGACTTGATGGTGTTGAGCGGCTGATATCAAGCTTATGAAGAAAGGGGATCAGATACGGTAAATACATCAAAGGAGACAGAGCCTGAAAGAACTTTCCGATTACATTTCCAGTTTGAATTTCGGCCCCTAAAATGATTCTGCTCCCCACCATGGAGGCAAGGCCTAAAATTCCGATTGCCCAAAGCTGCAGGTTTGTTGGAATCTCGAATCCACCGAGTGGCCTGATTATGCCCTTGCTCAATAATACGGGGATTTGAGCAACGAAGAAGAGCTTGCGGTAAATTGTATGGCCAATAAGGAATCCGAGCTGTGCGAGGGTGAGCATGGCGAAGGCGGTGATCGGTACCTCCAGATTATAGATGACGGATCGCCATGAGACCGTCTGGAAGACCAATGCACCGGTAAGCGTCGTAAAGTTGAATGCCAGCATTGTAATCGTTGAAAGCGGAAACGCTCTGAAGACGTCGGGCCGCAGCGCATACCAAGCAATGATCCATGCAGACAAGACAATGATTGCGCAACTGGCTAGATTCTCCAAATCCATGTCCGTTATTATCGCTTGGAGAATCAAGCAGATGGGCGGGACCGCGATATACAGCCTTCGCATCATCTTGAGACGCTTCCGGGAAGCCGAAGCTTCTTCAGAAAGACGCGATGGGTGGGGAGATTTCGGTTGAACAGGAGTCATCAGTTTAGGGAAATTAATCCGGACTTTTGCCACTGAGTTCGGTAATCAAACGGGCAAGTTTGTCGCCGTAAGTGTTCCACCCTCCGAGTTGCGTCACCCGTCGAATTGCATTTTCACTCATCACGCGTCGTAGTTCTGGATCGTCGGCTAGTTGTTGGAGGCGCTCGGCCATGGCCGAAGGATTTCGGATTGGCACAATATACCCCTCGACGCCATCTGTAAACAGGTCTTCTGATCCGGTATTAGGCGTGGCGATGACCGGACAGCCGCAGGCCAGTGCTTCTCCTTGAACGAGCGCCATACCTTCTTCCAGGCTAGGCAGGATGAATACGTGTGAGGAACTGAGATGGCGCGGCAATTCCGCATTCGGAAAGGCACCTAAGAAGTCGACGTGGTCCTCTGCTGGGCGTGATTTAAGGAGCTGTGTAATTTCCGGTTGAACACCTCCGATCACCACAAATTGCTTGTGCGGATGCCGCAGCAGTTTGAAAGCTGCCAACGCATCAAAGAACCCCTTTCGGATCGATGCTTGACCTACCCAGATGACTCGAAATGTGTCGGGGGCAGGACAGTCGACCTTCTGAAATCGTATCAGATTTGCGCCATACGGAAGTCCTTGGATTTTGCTCGGATCGACACCTTTTGTAATAAAGGTTCGCTTCACAAACTCCGTTGGAACCGTGATCTTGTCCGCTTGCTCGTATTCCGCCAGTTCTTTGCGAATGCTCCGTGGGTCGACTCCTCGCCATTTTAAGCCGTGTCGCGCATACTCCTCGTGCAATACGCCGTTCTGATGCTCGATATGAGAGGACCCCCGGTCGCAAATGTATTTCCCTCCGATGGCCTGCATTCTCCGCCCGGCGTGCAATCCAGATCCCGATAGCGCAAAAAGCAAGCCAGGCCCAGCGATCTTCTTCGCCACGTGGCGATCCAGAGTCTGATGCGCGAGCCAAGCCCAGTCCGCAGTGAGTTTGTCCGAGATTCGAAATGGTAGTTTTCCCTTCGCCAGATACGGTAATTGTAGCCATGGGAAAGTGCGGATTTTGTGTTGAGGGATTCCGTGCTCGTCTTTGAGTTTAAACTTCGGGTAGCCGGTCCAGATCTCACGAAGGAGGCCCCGTGACTCAAGTTCCCGGGCGGCGTGGAAGTGATGGAAACGCCCAATAGAGATCTGAGTTACTTTCATATTCCTGAAAATCCAGTCAAAAGCATTTTCATCGAGGTTTGTCGGCTTTGAATGCGAAATTACGCGTCCAAATCTTTCCCCCACAACATCCAGTCTCGACAAAATTTAATGTGCGGTAAACACACTTGATCAGGTGCCAAGCGGCGGAGCGTGATCGCCCCTTGATATTTTGCTCGGCTCCCAGATGCTCGGCCGCATCGAAGGCACTAAAGTCGTGAAGCGCACAAAGCGTTCGAGCACTCTGCGGGGTGAGGCACCACTCGTGCGTGATATCTCCCCAAAAAACGTGCCCCACAAAAGGAGAAAGGCCGTTCGGAAGATGAACAATGAGTCGCCCGCCAGGAATTAACTTTTGACGAATCAAAGCCATGGCGTCAAAAGTAGCTTGTGGACCCAAGTGCTCGACGACATCGAAGATCGTGATCAAACCCACCGAGGCGTCTGGCTGCATAGCCAAGAAGTCAAACAAGTTGGCCTCGACAACCTCAGGGAACGCTCGCACTGCAACTGCCACCTGTTCCGCGCTCAGGTCGCAACCTCCTGCATTCGTGAACCCGAGATCCTGAAGGGCCAGTAAAAGTTCTCCAGCACCACAACCCAAATCTAAAACCCGCACATGCCGATCCAGATCACGAACCCAAGGTTCAAGGACTATTAACAACTTTGAGGCAGCAAAGCGCAATTGATCTTCGCTGGCCTCTCCCTTGAACGAGGATCGATAGTAATCGTAAACAAGCGTTTTATAGTTCATTGGCGTGTAAGTCAGGTGCAGTAGGGGCGAAAAGGTAAGCTAAAATTCTCGTTTCAAAAAGCATATACAATCGCGTCCTCAAAGGTCTCGGCCACCCTACGATAGCAAAAATTGTCAGAAGAGGAGGCGAAAAAAACTCAGGTAAGTCCCGATGGGCACGTGCGACATTTCGCCAAGAATTGAGGCTCCTGCTCAACAGTAATTCCTTGATTGCTCCGTGGTAAAACTGAGTTGCTTGCCACGAGGCATAAATACGGAGAAACAGCCGTGGAAAACCCGCCTTGGCGAGTGCGCGAGAAAGTAATGCTACCGTGAGGATCGACTCGTGAGTTCGCGAGTTGCTTCGATTTCCGGTGGATGAAATAGAGCCAAGATGGGATCGACGGCGAGTGATTGATTCGCGAACAAGTTTAAAATTGCTTCCGCGGAGCGCCAACCGTGCGTAAAATTCAAAATCTCCATAATAATAAAGCGTCGCATCAAACTGCGCTTCAGGGGGTAATAACTTTCGATTTAATCCAATGTTGGATAGCCCGCCCAAAAAACACCCATAAGTGAACAGAAACTTTGCTGATTGTGACCCAGTGAGTTGCTCGCTCCAAATCTGTGCAGAAATACTCTGCCAGTGACTTCCCTTAGTGTGGCACGTATCGTTGTCAAACGCGAAGACAGAGACATCGAGAGCAGATGTAAAAGCATCGCGAACTCTCCTCAAAGAAGAAGAATCATGGTAGGTATCGTCCGCACACAGAATATGAATACAATCGAACCTCGCATTGCGAAGCAAATAGGAAAGATTGCCGTATACTCCCAAATTGGCCTCCTGTTGAACCATTTTAAAATGCTCACGACCAGGCTTGGATAAAAAATCGTTAATTACCTCAATTGTGTGGTCGGTAGATTGATTGTCTGAAATTAGAACTTCGTAATCGGAGCGCGGTAGGTCTTGACTCAGGATGCTCTCAAGGCATTCCCTGATGAATGTTTCGGAGTTGCGGACTGGAATAATTATCGAGACCATAGAATAAATAGAAATCTGCTGTTTGCCCGACTGGGGAATTTTTTATTTTCGGTAAATTGTCAAAACTTTGGGGCGCTGACTGACTGGGCATTGGTCGGAGATCTCTGAATGGCTGGCAAGCTTTTTTTCTTCTGCGGGCAGCGGCTGTGACTACAATCTCCGATTTTTTGCTCTGGAGCGCAAGGCCCGGCTGGCTGGGGCTGAGCTGGGATACGGTGAAGACGGTGGCCAAAAAGCGGCTGGAGCGAGTGTGCGCGGCCATACTCTGCATGCGATCTTGACCATCGAACGCTTCCACGTGATCAAGCTAATGAATGAGCGCCTGGACGACCTGAGAAGGGAACTGGCGCGTGAGGCCCAAGATCAGGCCACCAAGGAATCTATCAAGGGTCTGCGCTGGTTCCTACTGCACCGGGCCGACAAACTGGAGAAAGACGCAGTCAAGCGATTGGAACGAAGTCTGAAAATCAATGATCCCTTGCAAAGCGGCTAAACGCCCAAGGATGAACTCGGCGAGCTCTGGGTGCAGTCCGACGGGCGCGAGGCATGGGCATTCCTGCGGGAGTGGAGCGCCAAAGCTAAAGCGAGCGGTATCCAACAGCTTGAGGCGATGACCAAAACCCTCCGCCGTCATGCCAAAGGAATCCTGAGCTTGTACAAAACCGGCCTGATCAGTGGAAAAATACAAGGAACCAACCGAAAAATCCGTGGTTTGATCGCCAGTGCCTGCAGCTTTCGTGATAGCGAATTTCTCAAATTTAGGCTCTACGCACTTCATGAAGCTGAGTGCACTTTTGTCGGCTAAGCCAACACTTTTCGAATATAGCTTTATTGTTTTTTCCGCACAGAATATCCTTGTGATTAGTGGTGTCGTTCACTTTACAAATTTTGATATCGGAAGCAGCCTAATAGCTATCTGAATGTCGGGTATTATGTTTGTGAAGAAAGTTTTTCGCGTCTCGCATACAATTTCTAGAGATCTCTTCAAGACATAAGGCACTAAAATCATGTCAAGTAAAATAGTGGATATCGCCGCGCCACCGATTCCAAAGTGGCTAGTGAGTATCCAACATAGTAAAACTGACAAGCAGCTTCCAATTGTATACCGTCCGGCAAGACCCTCGTGTTGATTGCTTGCGGCGAGGACCACGCTGCTCGTGAACCAAAGAGCATTGAATGGGATAGGAAGGAGAAACAAGAAAAGAAGATTGGTGGGTAGCGTGAGCTCGTTATGGGTCCAGAGCCGGAATATTGTCGGGCCTCCGATAAGTAAAACGCAACATGCCGAAACTGCAAGACCTACCGAGAGAAGGACTGCAAGACGGTGCAATCTTGCGGCCTTAATCAAATCTGACGATCCTATCAAGAAGCTTAGTTCCGGCCAGATAACCTGGTTCACTAGTTCCATCGCTTGATTAACAGTCCGAACAAGAGTACGAGCTGTTCCAAAAAGTGCAACCGATGCAGGGCCTAAAATAAGTTGAACAATCATTAAATTCCCTTGGAATAGGAGAGCATTACCAAACGGAAACGCTTGAAAGGCTAGCCCCTTCTTGAAGAGACTGCCAAAATTCCGAGACCGGACGGCATCGAAGGAGAAAAATACCACGGGCAGAACGCGAAAGCTAATAAACCACGTGGCCACTAACGAGATCACGGTCGTGGTGAATAACGCGAATGCCATTACATCAAAGCGAGTGGTAAATACTAGACAAGTGCCGAGTACTGCAATATCGAGCCACGGACGAATCGCACCAAGCATCATCGTAATGTGAGCTTTTCTTGCCGCACGTATTCGTCCGCCGAATGTTTCTCCGTAGAAAGAAATCAAAACCGAGGCTCCGAGCCACCCGGCGGCCCAAGAAAGCTCAATATGGCGGTTAGCTGTGGTCTTTAGAATATCGTCCCAGGGTATGAACGGGGTAATAATGGCTATAAGCGGCAGTCCCAAGCCTGTGATCGTTGTCAAAAGGGCGATCGTAGTGGAATATGCCTCTTTGGCTCTCAGAACATCCCCCTTTCCCACCGCCATGGACATTTCATTTGATGCGACACTCCCAAAACCGAGGTTAGCCAGTGCGAGCCAAGTAGGCAACGAAGAGAGGACAAGCCACCGACCAAACTCGTCAATGCCCAGAAAGGAGATCAGGAGCGGAACTTGGATGATCCTGATCAGGATCATCGATACTTTGGACGCACTTCCCGCCAATGCGTTACGAATGATTGCGAGTTTTGTGCTCAAGAGCGACCCAATTTCAGAAATCGAATTGACAAAATCGTTAGGAAATGGATTTCGACAGATCCTTCCACCTCGTAATCACCTTCCGAATCTTGCCTTTGACGAACCTCATGCTACGAAGCGGCACGTCTCCGAAAGAAGGATTTGACTGCGAAAGAGGCGAGAATCCAGCTTTACTCATCGCCGCTTCTAGTTTGGCTTGCTGTTCCAAATCGGGTTTGAAATCGGTGCGCTTAATATATTCCGTTAGTTGCTTTAGGTGAATAACCGCTGCCTTTTTAACTTGTAAATGGGGGACGCCATGCTCTAAAGCGTTCCAGATAGTCTTACCTGCGAAGTGGATTCGCTCTTTTAGTAATCTAGCACCTCTCTCCCGTTCTAAGGATGGACGAATTTGGGAGGAGCGATAGCGTGCGATGCATTTATCAATCTTTATGAAATCTCCGAGGGGTGCTAAATCAAACTGTAGGACGTAATCTGGAAAAGTTTGGTAATTTTCTCGATAACCGCCGATTCGATCAAAAGCCTCTCGTTTGAAGGCGAATGCTGCGAAGGCGGCTTTTGGTCCAGCGAGGTTCATTTCTATTGTTTTTGGCGGCTTGGTGATTTTGCTCATCGAGAGTAAGTAGTGGGACTCGATCTTGCCCGTCGATTCGTTTAGTATTTCCCAGCCTCCCATCACAAATACTGCATCCTTGTGAGATGAAATCGCATGGGTCACCTCCGTGACATAGTTTGGGAGGAGGATATCATCGCCAGAGCACAAGCCAACCCATGTTCCACTGCACGACCTTACGCAATGGTTCCAGTTCGCGGCTATGGTGCAATGTTCCGGAGGTTGAACAATCTTGATTGCATTTCCGAATTCTCGGAGTGCGTCCAATGTGCCGTCTGTCGAATGATTTTCCGACACGACAATCTCAAGCGGTGCAAGTGACTGGGCGAGAATTCCCGCGATGGTTTGTCTGATCGTCGTGACTTGGTTGTATACAGGAACACCGATCGATAGTGGAGACATCTGCAATTATGAGGTTTTACTGCTTACGAAATACTTTCCCTGCAAAAATCGCGGTTGAATGCTTTGGCGGAGTGGTATCTTAGGCGTTTCTTCAAAGTATTCACGACATTTACAAGAGAGGAATGGCAATTGTCAATGAATCAGAGATTCCTGTCGAGCGGCGGTGTTAAATTACAATCCACGAAATCTTCGAATGAACTTTAATAGACCGAGCTTGCAGGCGTAGAGTTTGAGGTGTAGGAGAGAGGGGTGTCCTCGAAGCTGTCTGAATTTGCTTTCATGAGACTTTGTTGCGGCCCCTGAAGATTTTAGATGTTTTTCAGAGAGAATCTCTGCTTCCTTGACTGCATTCTGTTCCACAAGCCACAAATGGTAAACGCTTAGAGCTTCGGCATGCTTTTTTCCCAAGTGAGTGCTGCTATTTGGGTGGTGGCGGTAAAGAAAGAGAGGTGAAGCGAGATAGGATACTGCCCCGTCTCTAGCAGATTCCATCATTAAGATCCAGTCTGCGCTAAAGTGGGTCTGGCGAAGGAGAGATGCAGTCCGTCTTGCTAGGTCCGCTTTTATAAGCGCGCCCGCTATAATGTACATGCATCCTTGAACATAAAATGGGAAAGACTGTGGCGGACACACTGCCGTCGGGATTGTTAGTGAACCAGTGACGTCAAGGATTTTCTCTGCCTCCGAAATGATAAAGCGGTCACAGAAGACCAGGTTGGGTCCGTTCTGTTCTATGATAAATTTCAGTATTTCACTGAGGAATGTAGGTAGCCAAATATCGTCACTACTCGCTATATGTACATAATCGGTGTCCTCTCTGACATGCTCCAAAAGAAAAGCAACATTCTCACCGAAACTCGAAAGCGGGCTTGGTGGAACAATGACCTCAATGTTGCGGGCCGGATTTGCACAGGCAAGGGTAGTCTCGAAACTGCCGTCGGTGGAGTGGTTTTCCGAAATCAGGATACGAGAATAGCCCGAGCTCTGATTTATCAAAGATTCTATTGCAGCGGGAAAATAATTTCCGTTGTTTCTTTTCGGTATAAGGCATTCGACTTTCATTTGTCTTTTTCAAGTTGTTGTCCGCGCAGCACACAGTCGTCAGTCCAGAAATACTTCCACTGTCCGAATCTACCCGCCATGACGATAGCGCCGAGATTTTTCGTGGCTTTTGTCCAGTCAGTGAGGGGAAGTGAATCCTCTTCCTCTCGCTTTAGTCCAAAGTTTTCGAGTTTCTTCCACATCAATGCGAGTGCGGGAGCCGTTTCTTGTGTGAAGATTACGTTCGCCCAAGGGGCGAACACAGAGTGGGCGTGATTTTTTGAGTCTGGCTTGATTAGGCCCATCCTTTTGCTTTCAGAGACGACCGCTTTTACGATTTCATCTGGACTCTGCTTAAAATGCTTGAATCGGCTTCCATATACTTCGACTTGAACCCCAGTGGTTCCCAAAGGGGCATTGTTGGGCGAGAGCTTCTCTGTGCAGTTGATGCGAGTGGAATACATGTCCTCGTCGTAAACATACATCCAATTCTCCTCCCGTATTGTTGGATGATCTGCTGCAATGTTTACGAGGAGCAGCTGGGAGCATACTAATGCGCGGGCTGCTTCTTGTGCCTCTTGATCTAAATCAGCGCAAAGTGCAACGAACAGGGGAAGTGGTAATGTGTTGATCAAACGGCTCCAAGAATACTCGCTACCATCGGCCGCCCAGAGTTTCTTTTCTGCAAGACTGATTCGAACAACCTCTTTCCCAAACTGAATATTTGCTCCGGCACTCAGCTTGCTGGCGAAGGATTGATAACCCCCACGGCTGGGATAACGAACCTTTGTAATGTAGTGGGTTTGACGGTCTAGCGGGCCTTCTGCTCCACGTGTGATGTCCTCGACCTTCGGCTGGAAAACTCTTCCACCGACCCAGTCTGTGGTCATCGCCTTTGGCTCACATGTCCAGTATTTCCGTGTGTAGGCCGCAGAGAATGTGTTGGCAAAAACTTTACCGAAGGACTGCTCAAGCCATTCTTGGTAGTTCCTAGGCTCTGAAAGCGTCTCGCCATCGTTCGGGCGCGTCTTGAGGAATGACTCCACGCACGCCGATCTCAGCGGTTCGGGGACTTGATACAGGTTCGATTGCGCCGGATGGCTGATCCAAGCACCTTTGAAATAGTTGGATGTTTTAACTTTGTGCTCTTCAAACTCACCATTAACCCCATCGGCGAAGAGGTCGCGAACATACTGGTGTTTCGTGAAGGAAACGTGGGGCCCTTGATCCCAGGTGAAGCCGTCCCTCTGAATGCTATGAATGTGACCAAACGCGTTTCCGCTCCTCTCAAGAATCATACAATTTTCATGTCCGAGATGGTATGAGCAGGAAAGGCCGGATAGGCCGGCACCAAGGATAAGGTTCATCAGTTATCGAGGGTGGCGGTGAAAAGCGTATTTATCGCTGCTTCCGCAGTGGTATTTGGTTTCCACCCGTGTGGAAGATTGATAGCTTTCAGCACAAGGTTGGTATCTGGGCGGTCTTCCGAAGAATCGAAGGTGATCGCTGCCGCAGTGTGACTAGCGCTTCCTGCTGCGGCTGAAAGCTGTTTAATCATCTCCCGGATACTGCGGAGTTCGCCCGTTCCGATGTCCTGTTCTAGAATTGCCGGTGGCGTGTGACTCGTCGTTGCAGCAAGCGCGGCAACAAGCGCGGATGCTGCGTCTGAGATGTAAATCCAATCCCTCAAGCCTTTGCCGCTTCCGAAGGTGGCGGGTTGGCCGGATGAGATCTGTCGAGCGGCGTAGCTGAGGACGTTCGCCGGATCGTCACCGGGGCCGTAAACTTGGAATACCGTAGCCAACGACACCGGGCCGTCGTATCGCTGGGACCAGAGTTTCACGAGCTCCGAGGCAGCGTATTTCGTGGCAATATACGGGTTCTCCATCAGCGCGGGTGATTGATCCACAAGGTGCTCGTAAAACGTGCGTGTCATCACAAACGCGGGACGGCGCACGGCGTATCTGCTGATCGACTCCAGTAGCCGCTGAGTGCCGACGACATTAAATTCCAACGTATCCGGCCATTGTCTATGGGACGACTTAACTCCGCTTGCTGCGAGGTGGAGCACAGCATCGATCTCCGCCCATGGAACGACTCCCGGAGTGAGGTACTCCTCAGTTCCGGTATCAATTGAGAGGAGATTGAGATGATCTATCGCTAGTCTTCGTCGCGTCGGCGCGATCACATAATGCCCAGCCTTAAGGAGCAACGGTAACACATGTGATCCGAGAAATCCGGTGGCACCCGTGAGGAGGATTTTCATTTCAGCAAAATACGTTTTACCATGAAGGGCGCGGAGGACATGAAGAAGTTGCGATTGATTTGTCCCGTTGCCAGCAGTTGACTCTTAATCAATGGCTGAGGCATTGAAAGGAGCGGGGGCAGCGGTTGTTGGTTGTTGTCAGTGGAGTTCACCCGTTACTTTTTATTTCCTCGAATTCCATCCGAACGACCCGAATCGGTATCATTCCTGTAAATTGATTTGCGTTACTCACCCTTCGGGCTTCCTCTCGGAAGTCTGTCTCGGCTGCGCCTCGGCTCTGTCTAAAGAAACACCTTCATGCATCTTCATGCGCTTCATGGTGAACCTCATGGGTTCTCGGTTAAAGAATTTAGTGGGGAAATCGTTGAAGGAGTGAAAATATTCAAGAATTAAAATTTCACATTCAGAACATCAAAGAGTGGTGCCTCTTTACAGCGTTTTTGAACTTCTTCAAGGTTGCGAATCCAGAGCCAATTGTGGCTGACGCTTTGAGATCCTGAGAGGGGTTTCAACTCACGCGAAAAAGCATCGTAAACATACTTCGAAAATCCAGCCGCACTCATGATCCTATTGATGTTTGGCGAATCACCTTCCATCTCAATCGCTAGAAGGCGTGGATTAGCGAGAGCATCGGCGGCTCCCGCTAGAACAGCCTCTTCAAAACCTTCGACATCGACTTTCCAGAGGACAGCCGAAAACTCGCTGAGTAGTGAGTCGAGCGTCCGGATGGGAACTTGAATCGTTTTCCCCGCATATCCTGCAGGGGCAACTTGGTTCATTGTATCGCGGTCCGCAATGAAATCGATGAATTCCCCGTCTTTCGCGCCCACTCCACATTGCACCGCCTGAACTTTAGCCAGAAGATCATTCACCGCCAAGTTCGTCAGTAGCTTCTTGTGCGTCGTTGGGACGGGCTCGACACACATGACTTCTGCTCCGACGACACCAGCCGCCAGGATTGTATAGCTGCCAACATTTGCACCCACATCAAGGAATCGATCTTCTGGTCGGAGCATGTGTAACACAAATGCCATATCCGCGAACTCATGCAGACCGCAGTAGATATTCATCGTCGCACCTGTCATCCCCGTTTCAACAACAAGCTTCGTTCCGTTAATCCATGGCAACACTACGGGTGCGCCTAGGAGTCGGGAAGCGATCTGCCACCTCATAAACCGGCCAATTGTCCAGCCCAGATTGCGAGACGCCAACGGATGACTCTTCCAGTATCGGATGAGCTTTCCGAATGCTGCAATTTGATGAAGAGGTGATCTGGGCATGTTGGTAATTGGGCGAACTAAACAGGAAAATACGCGAAAAAGGGGTCGGTCCGTCATTTGGACATATTTAAGGAGAATGCGTTTCACCATGAAGGGTGATACAAAGCTGAAAGCTGAAAGTTGAAATGGGATACGGATGCGGGTTTCGAACTAAACAGGATGGACACGATTGTGATGATTGACGGGAGGAT
>Ga0209491_10003774_pt1 | contig 24423 bp, 27 predicted proteins | sample BON02_FD_187213 | JGI IMG/M metagenome (GOLD analysis project Ga0209491, IMG submission 187213) | Freshwater microbial communities from Lake Bonney liftoff mats and glacier meltwater in Antarctica - BON-02 (SPAdes) (version 2) | ecosystem: Environmental > Aquatic > Freshwater > Ice > Glacier...
GCAACGCATTGGTCTACTCGGACACTGGCTGAAGCACTCAATACGACACACAGTTTTGTTCATCGTGTCTGGCAGTCTGTTGGTTTAAAGCCGCATTTGGAAAAGACGTTTAAGGTCAGCAATGATCCACATTTTGAAGAGAAACTGTGTGATGTGGTGGGTTTATATTTAAACCCGCCCGAAAACGCCGTGGTCTTTTGCATTGATGAAAAGACATCGATCCAGGCCTTGGATCGCACCCAACCAGGCTTGCCATCAAAGAAAGGGCGCTGCGGAACCGTAACGCATGATTATAAAAGAAACGGCACAAGTACACTGTTTGCAGCACTTGATGTTGCCAGCGGTAACGTCACCGGTGAGTGTTATCAAAAGCATACACATAAAGAGTTTCTTAAATTTCTCAAGAAGGTTGAATCTCAAACGGAAAAGAGTAAAGAGCTGCATGTTATCGTTGATAATTATTCCACGCATAAGCATGAAAAAGTACGCCAATGGTTGCAGCGAAATAAACGTGTAGTACTACATTTCACACCGACCAGTTCATCGTGGCTGAATCTGGTCGAGCGCTTTTTTGGTGAGTTAACAGAGAAGCAACTTAAAAGAGGTATTTTTACTTCCGTGGATGAGTTGGAACAAAAAATTATTGCCTATATCGAGAAAAACAATAAAAACCCGAAACCCTTTGTCTGGACAAAATCTGCTGAAGAGATTTTGCAAAAAGTGCATCGTGCACGATCAACCCTCGATAATATACGGTTAAATTAGGACACTACACTAGTTCTCCTTGCGGATATTAAGAATATAAAAAGGTTTCTCGCGCAAGCGAATAGAAAGGAGCAATGCCCAATCAAAGCTTCTATAAAAGTTTGGCCAATTCATTCATCATTAAAATTAATACCCAGCAATTCTGATACACATTGTATGAATTCCTCAGAACCTTCAGGTATTTCACGATTATCTGGTTGAGCAACATCTATTAAAGACACAGAAATATTGCTTTCAGAATCACCATTGTTTTCAACATCAGCATCAACACTGAATTTGTATTTGACATTCTCTGGAAGCTTGTCCAAACACTTGATAAGTGTCAGGTTTGAGTTATTGGATTTCTGTTCTGCAGATGAGAGTGTTGCCGCCGATAAAAGCAGTGCAGCCGTAACGCAAACTAATGCATGTTTGCTGGTGAATTTGTAGTTCATTTCGATATTCTCCATTCGTTGAATAATGTCCGATTTTGTTCCGATAGATATTGTGCACGGAAGGGTCGAACTTTGATTTTGCAGTAATATCTCTGCAAGTGAGCGGCGATAACTCTGCATCCCTAACAAGGATTTACAGCGGTCGTCACATGCGTATTCCATACACTGCCGGGCGTGACGACCTAATAGCCAAATAAGCGGATTCCACCATCACAACCGCTCCAAAAAAACAATCAGCAAGAGCGTCAATTGGTCTTTGTGGGCAATGTGACAGAGTTCATGGTTAATGGCGGATTCAATGTGTGAGTTGGACTTTACTCGATCGCCTATGTAAATCACCGGCCGTAGCAATCCTGTTGTGGCAACAACTGAACTGCCGGGGATGCTCCGGATTTTCGCGCGACGAGAGTATTTCAAAAGCGTTGGATGCGTGAATTGTTTGTAGCTTTCGTTACACATTGCTGTTTTATGCCACAAAGAAGAAACTTTTAGCGCATCAAAGAGTGAGGTAGCAAACCATAAAGTCCCAATAGCAAACCAACCATACAGAGCAAAATTCCAGTACTCGAAAGTAGCATTATTTAGGACCGACTTTGAAGAATATGCGAAAGAATCCACGACGCTTTCAAATAGTACTCTTTGATGGGGTACAGCAGTGTCAATCGAAGTCGCGATTAATGCCCATGGCACCAACACACTCGCCATACCGAACACAGAAATCCAAAGCCTCAATCGCGGTGGTGCTGATTTCAACGTCAATACAACCACTAATCCAATCGCACTGATAACAATGCTCAATATCATGTGTTCAAGTGTGAACATCCGTTTATTTCTTCTTTTGCTCTATGAGCTGTTCGAGATACTTAAAATCCTCAGGTGAAATTGAAGAATCGCGAATTAACGTATTAAAAAGCGGAATATTGTCTTTTGGAAAAACTTTCTTAACGAAATCCCGAAGAAGAGTAGCCTGAACGCTTTCAGGTGTTATCGTTGCGGCATAGATGCAAGTACGACCGATTTGATCCCTTCTGTAAATCGCTCCTTTGTTTTCCAGACGATCAAACATCGTTTTTATCGTTGAATAAGATGTTTTTCTCTTCTGAAAGATTTTTGCATGCACTGCAGGCGCAGTTGCATTTTCTGCATCGCAGATGTACTGAAGCACTTCAAGTTCAAGTCCGGATAATTTCATATATCTACATCTGTAGTGATTAGGCTACAAGTGTAATGATACTGATTGTGTTGTCAAGGCGTATCTGCAATTTTATTCGGATGTTCATTGAGTAACGTGGGGACATCGTGGTCGCAATATAGAAAGCCAGGTGGTGGGCACTAGGCTCTTCTATAGTCTTCACTTACACAAGGTAAACGGAAGGGGTGAGGGATTACTCGGGCCATCCATGGCCCCGCCCTTCGGGTTCGCTTTGCTCGACGGGGGTTCGGCGTCGTATTCCATCAGGGCGCGGGTCAGGCCAAGGCGGATGAAGAAGTGGCTTTAACCAGCCGCGAAAGTTTTGGTGATCACTATGAAATGGAAATTTTTCGTAACAATTGGCCTCTTCATTTTCGTGATGATTTTTGCGATTCAGAATGCAGCAGACGTGGAAATTGATCTGCTGCTATGGAAAGTGACATTTCCGAGATCGCTACTGATTTTCATGACGCTATTGATCGGCATGATAATTGGCTGGTTTTCACGATCGCTGTACCGCATAACTCGGAGATCGGACCGCTTCAAAAAGGCGCATGAAGGGCTCAGTATTGGTTGGGCCTTACGCTGCTTGTTGGTCAAATGATCGGCAGATGGTGGCGCTCCGGGAGGCCGATAGCCATGTCTGAGTGGTACAAAAGTATTTCTTCGCGATAGTCATGACCACTCTTCGAGAGTGTTGGAGTCTTTGGAAGGTTACCGGGAGCTATTTTTAAGTACGCAGGAAATCTACATGTCGAACCTGAGCATGCGCATGAATGAGACCATGAAGGTTTTGACCATCATTGCCACTATCTTTATCCTGTTATCATTTATCACTGGCCTGTACGGGATGAATTTCAATACTGGAATCAGCCCTTGGAATATGCCTGAACTTAATTCTTATTATGGCTACCCCGTGTTGTTGGCTATCTTGGTGGTCGCCATTGTTGGAATGTTGCTATATTTCAAACGAAGGGATTGGTTATAGGCGTAGCCACTGAAAAAACCTAATTAATTAATGCCTTGACAGCTAATGCCATCGCCGATCAGTAAGCTATTACGCGGCTTTGATCAGGGTGTCTATTAAGTTCAGTAGAGCCTGGTCGGCCGGTAGCTTCCTGCCTGAAACCCAATCCAGCAAGACGTCATCTTGCTGGGCTAAAAACTCTTCGAACACCGGCCAGCCATCGCTTGCCAGTGATTCAGACTGCTCTGCGAGAAACCTTTCAAGCAATATATCCAGTTCCTTCATGCCTCGTCGACACGTCCAGCATAATTTTTTAACCCTGTCTTGGCCGCTGAGCATGTCTATTCCCAAACGGCCGGCTAGATGCCGGCGCGTTCGAGTAATAGTTTTTTGATTTCTACGATGGATTTTGCCGGGTTAAGACCCTTCGGGCAGACCCGGGTACAGTTGAGAATGGTGTCACAGCGGAACAACTTGAAAGGGTCATCGAGCGCGTCCAGCCGCTCCCCGGCATCTTCATCACGGCTATCCACCAGCCAGCGATAGGCCTGCAACAAGATTGCGGGGCCGAGATAGCGTTCACCGTTCCACCAGTAACTGGGGCAGGAGGTTGAGCAACAGGCACACAGGATACACTCGTAAAGACCGTCAAGTTTTTTACGGTCTTGCTCAGATTGCAGACGCTCTTTATCCGGTGGCGGTGGTGAGCTAGCTTTTAGCCATGGTTCAATGGAAGCGTATTGCCCATAGAAGTGAGTCATATCCGGAACCAGGTCCTTGACCACTTCCATATGTGGTAGCGGATAAATTTTTATGTCACCCGCAGGCAGGTCGCTCATATTCAATGTGCAGGCCAGTGTATTGGTGCCATTGATATTCATCGCACAGGAGCCACAAATGCCTTCACGACAGGAGCGTCTGAAGGTCAGGCTCTGGTCGATCTCATCTTTGATCTTGACCAATGCGTGTAACAGCATTGGTCCGCAATCATCCATGTCAACCTCGTAAGTATCAACGCGGGGTTTATCGCTCGTATCCGGATCCCAACGGTATATATGAAACTTGCGTATGTTGCTGCCACCATCGGATGCAGGCCATGTTTGACCCGTCTCTACGCGGGAATTCAAAGGAAGTGAAAATTTGATCATTGGAATCTGGCCTCTCAGTAAACGCGTACTTTGGGTTCTATGTATTCAACTTCGTCGGTGAGCGTATAGTTGTGTACCGGCCGATAAGTCAGCTTAGGCGAAGTGCCAGCCTCGCCCGACCATGACAGCGTATGTTTCATCCATTCATCGTCATCCCGATCGCTGAAATCTTCGCGAGCGTGGGCTCCACGACTTTCTTTGCGATTGACAGCACCGGTAATCAATGCCGATGAGCATGCCAGCAGGTTTTCCAATTCCAGGCTTTCGGCCAGGTCTGAATTCCATACCATGCCACGGTCAGTTACTTTCAAATCTGCGAAGCTCTTACCGCATTCATTGATCAGGGCCTCACCCTCAAGCATTGTTTCCTCAGTGCGGAATACCGCTGCATGACGTTGCATGGTCTTTTGCATATGTAGACGCAGATCAGATGTCCTGGTATCCCCGCTCGCATGCCGAACCCGGTCAAAATGATCCACTGTTGAATCAACCGTGGATTTTGCCAGGGGTTTGTGTGGCATACCGGGTTTCAGTATTTCTCCGCAACGCAGGGCCGCTGCCCGTCCAAACACCACGATATCCAGTAGTGAGTTACAGCCAAGACGGTTAGCACCATGTACTGATACACATGCAGCTTCGCCGATGGCCATCAATCCGGGTGTTACTGCATCCGGGTCATCCGCCGTCGGGCGCAGCACTTCTGCCTTGTAATTGGTCGGGATTCCACCCATGCAATAGTGTGCAGTGGGTAACACCGGAATGGGATCGCGGGTTACATCCACGTCTGCAAAAATTTTGGATGTCTCTGCAATCCCGGGTAAGCGTTCGTTGATCACTTCTGCACCCAGGTGCTCCAGATGCAGGTGGATGTGATCTTTTTCTGAGCCAACACCACGTCCGGCATTGATCTCCATCGTCATGGCCCTGGAGACCACATCACGCGAAGCCAGGTCTTTGGCGTTGGGGGCATAACGCTCCATAAACCGTTCGCCGTCTGCATTGGTCAGAAAACCGCCTTCGCCACGTACGCCTTCGGTGATGAGCATGCCGGCGCCATAAACACCGGTGGGATGAAACTGCATGAATTCCATATCCTGTAAAGGCAGACCGGCACGTGCCACCATGCCATGTCCATCGCCCGTACAGATATGTGCTGATGTGCAGGAAAAATAGCTTCGTCCAAAACCACCCGTTGCCATTACCACCATGTGTGCCTGAAAGCGATGCAGCTTGCCATTGTTGAGGTCCCAGGCCAGCAAACCACGGCAGACACCTTCATCATCCATTAGCAGGTCAAGTGCAAAAAACTCGACAAAAAATTCAGCTTTGTGTTTCAAAGCCTGCTGGTAAAGTGTGTGCAACATGGCATGCCCGGTACGATCTGCCGCCGCTGCAGCCCTCGGTACCGGTTTCTCGCCAAAATTACTCATGTGCCCACCGAAAGGTCGCTGGTAGATTCGGCCATCCTCAGTGCGTGAAAAAGGCAGACCCGCGTGCTCCAGTTCATACACGGCCTGGGGTGCTTCCCGGCACATATACTCGATGGCATCCTGGTCACCCAGCCAGTCGGAACCCTTGACGGTGTCATACATATGCCACTGCCAGCTGTCTTCACCCAGGTTGCCCAGTGAGGCGGCAATCCCGCCCTGTGCTGCCACGGTGTGGCTGCGGGTGGGAAATACTTTACTGATACAGGCGGTACGCAAGCCCTGTTCAGCCATACCGAATGTGGCCCTAAGACCACCTCCGCCAGCACCCAGTACAACGACATCGTATTGGTGCTCGATAATTTCGTACGCTTGACTCATTATTTATTCAATCTCCAAATGTCAGGCGCAGCAGGGTAAAGACGCCGATAACCCCCAGGAAAACAGCTACGAATCCGGTTAGGATTCGTGCACTAAATTGCAGCCAACGCGCCTGGACGTAATCTTCATAGACGGCCTGCAGACCAAGATTGGCGTGATAAAGCGAGGTGACAAGAAAAATACTTAGCAGGCTGGCGTTTAAGGTTGAACTCAACCATGCCACAACCTGCGCATGACTCTGACCCGCCACTGAAATGACGGAAATGACAAACCACATAACAAGTGGGATCAGGCCAATAGCGGTCAGACGCTGTAACCACCAGTGCCCCAGGCCATCGTTATCGGAACCGAGTCCGCGGGCGCGCGATATAGGAGTGCGATATTTCATAAACCACCTCCAGGGTAATAACCACCGGCCATAACCCAAGCGAGTAAAGTAAGCACAATGCTCAGTGCTATCACAATGATGCTGCTGTTTTTAATCTGATCGACTTCAAGTAGTCGGCCTGTATCAAAGAGCAAGTGTCTGACACCGCTGACAGAATGATAAATTAACGAAAAGGACCAACCAAATAACAGGAACTGGCCGAAATAACCGCCCAGAAAATTACTCAAACTATTATAGGTCTCAACTGACTGTGCCGCGCTCGCAATCCAGCCAACCAAAAGTATGGTACCGACTGACAGGGCCATACCTGTGATCCGGTGTAACCCGGATAACACCATGGGTAACTCAAGCTTGTATATTTGCAAGTGAGGAGACAGGGGGCGCTCGTTTATAGGCATAAGAGTCTCTCTGGTTGATTGTTTGAAGATGTCAGGCAATTAGATTATTTGTTTCATGATTGTAATTTAGAGATTTGAAGCCATGCATTCAATCAAATTAGAAATCGCTGCACCGACCTTTGCGTTCCCAATCCCCAAACCGTGTTGGTTCGGGCCCTTTGGGGCCACCTACTTCAACTGGTTTCGTTTCACTGTGTATAGAAGCGTTGTCTTGGCTGGACGCAACGACGGGCATTTCAACCGACTGATCGGCTAGTTCTGGTCGTTTGTTATTTGAACTTTTGTTCACGGGTTTTGAGACTTATTTCTTACGCATAAGTTTAAACCCAAAACAAAGCTCGTGCGAGTGTAAATTTGATACTATTTCGTATGCTTGTTTGGGCCTCACCATTTGCCATGCTGGGTGCGATTATCATGATTCGCACAGGCGGCATTCCTTCAATGTTTTGTCCTGTCACCCCAGCATCGTTGCTGATAGCAGTGTCAAAAGACCCCGCAACAATTCAGTGGGATTGGGTGGGCAACCGGCAATATGAAAATCGACCGGAATGACCGCTGCAACCCCGCCATCTACGCAGGCGTAACTGCCTGTAAACAAGCCGCCATTAAGGGCGCAGACACCGGCGGTGACCACCCACTTCGGTGAGGGCATCGCTTGGTAGGTTCGTTCAAGTGCTTCGCGCATTGACTTGGTCATGGGACCGGTTACCAGCAAAACATCGGCATGTCTCGGTGATGCCACGAAGTTTATGCCAAACCGGTCGAGCGCGTAGACAGGATTATTCAGCGCGTTGATCTCCAGTTCGCAGGCATTGCATGAACCTGCGTCAACCAAACGGATCGCAAGGCTACGCCCAAGCCTTGCTCTGGATGTGTGTCTTAATTTCTCGGCAAGTGCGCTGACCTCTGCAGCATCCAGGGCGGGAGGCGGTTCGCTGACGGAGCGGCTGACCAGGTTGGTAAAAAGTATTTTGCGCATTGGGCTATCCTAAAGGTCGTGACCGGAATAAGAACAGTTAAATGACTTATTGCAAAGTGGAAAGTCAGCGACAATATTGTCCTTGATCGCCACCTCAAGCAGAGGCCATTGAAACCACGAAGGATCACGTAAATGACAGCGTACTATCCTGCCCCGCCCGTCAATGTCTACCCATACCAGGATATCACCGCGAAATCCTTCTCCGATCGCGAGCCCTTCACCACCACCGACAATTGCCCGGTCATCGATATCCTGGCAGAGGCTTGAGCTGTTTGGCAGTTGCCTGATGATTTGCTCGAGCAGGGCAAATGACTGGTCGATTTCGTCAAAGCGAATCCAGACACGGGCGTTCACATCACCCTTTTCACGAACGGGTATGGCAAATTCCAACTTGTCATAGGGTGCGTAACACAGGTTCCTGCGCGTATCGAAATCCCGTCCCGAAGCCCTGCCAATAAAACCACCGGTCGCAAATTGTCGGACCAACTCGTGATCGACAATACCCGCGCCGACGGTGCGGTCCTCAAGGGAGGTTGTGTTGTCATACAATTCAACCAGGGGTGGCAATTGGGTACGAATGTACTCGATCATTTGACCCACTTGGTGCCTGGCATTGTCATCTATATCGACACTGACGCCGCCCGGGACGATTCGGTCCATCATCAAACGATGGCCAAAAACCTCGTCCGAAACACGCAGAACCTGTTCACGCAATACCCCGCATTGTGCATGCATTAACGTGAATGCGACATCATTGCAGATGGCTCCGACATCTCCGAGATGATTGGCAAGACGTTCCAGTTCTGCCATCAATGCACGTAGCCAGACTGCACGTTCCGGCACCGTTACACCCAAGGCTGCTTCGACCGCACGTGCGAAGGTCCATGCATAAGCGACCGTGCTATCCCCGGAAACGCGTCCGGCCAGCTTGGCGGCAGTTGCCAAATCGGCTCCGGCCATCAGTTTCTCGGTACCCTTGTGGGTATACGCAAAGCGTTCTTCCAGGCGCACCACGAGCTCACCATTGACTGAGAACCTGAAGTGTCCCGGTTCGATAATCCCTGCATGAACGGGTCCCACGGGCATCTGATGCAGGCTCTCACCTTCCGCCGCCAGAAACTCGTAGGAGAGGCCATCCGTTGGACCATCTACAGGTAACCCCAGGGGGTGCGTTTGTCCCCAGCGACCATGGTCGAGCCAGGGCCGAGAATCGATCAGGCCTTCCGCCTTCAGGCCGAATAAATCCTGAATCGAACGTTCCAGTCGGATCGCAGGTGAATGAAACTGGCCGATAGAGGGAAACCGGCCATCAGGGCAAGGCAGCGAGAGCACCCCCACATCGGTAGCAGCCACGTTGCATAGTGCCAAATGCACCGCAGTGGCATCAGCCCACAGACCTAACATTGACAGAGAGCCTTCAACCAGCTGCTGTGCTGCCATGCGCCAGGTTTCAATATCCACGATGCTGCGGGGCCAGGGCCGATGCCGGTCCACGATTTTTCCAGAAATTAGCAATGCGTTAAGTGTTGGCATCTTTGGTATTTCCTTGCGCTAACCCAGCAACGAAGCCACATGTTGAAACCACACCACGATGGGTTCCGGAATATAGAACCCGGCCATCAATACCAGCGACAGATGCAGGATCATGGGAAAATAGGAAGCTTCCACCGGACCCAGGCCACCACTGGGTTTACCGAAAGCCATGCCGCCGAGTTTGCCAAGCAAAGCACCCAGTGCAAGTAACAATCCGAAAACCAGCGGCAGCGCCAGCCAGGGCGTCTTTACAAAAGTAGATGTAACGACCAGGAACTCGCTCATAAACACACCCATTGGTGGCAAACCGGCAATGGCAACGACACCCAGTACCAATCCCCAGCCGAGCACGGGGTGGCTCACAGTCAAGCCTCGAATTTCATCTATTTTCTGTGTTCTTTTAACCTGGGCTATCTGGCCAACTGCAAAGAAAATAGCTGATTTCGTCAGGCTGTGCATCGTCATGTGCAATAGGCCGGCGAAATTTGCCAGTGGTCCGCCAATACCAAACGCAAAAGTAATGATGCCCATGTGTTCAATCGATGAATAGGCGAACAATCGTTTGATATCCCTGCGTTGGTACAACATGAAGGCGGCAAAAACCAGTGACGTGAGACCCATTGCGATCATCATGGGCCCCGGTGCAATGGCCTCTCCATTGGCCACCATCAGGAGTTTGAAGCGCAACACCGCATACAGGGCCACATTCAATAACAGACCCGATAATACGGCAGATATGGGTGTCGGGCCTTCCGCATGGGCATCAGGCAGCCAGGCGTGTACCGGCACCAGGCCGACTTTTGTTCCATAACCCAGCATCAGGAATACGAAGGCGATATTAAGCAGGGCCGGGTCGACCGCACTCATCCTGTTTATCAATAGGGTCCAGGTCATGGCATCAAGACCCTGGCCGACAACGGGTACCGCCGCGACATAAAATAAAATGGTGCCGAACAAAGCAAGTGCGATACCCACGCTTCCCAATATGAAATATTTCCAGGCCGCCTCGAGCGCCTCCGGCGTCCGGTAAATACCCACCATCAGGACAGTGGTCAGAGTCGCCATTTCAACCGCCACCCACATGAGCCCAATGTTATTGGATATCAATGCCAGATTCATCGCAAACATCATGATCTGGTAGGTGGCGTGGTAAAACCGCACATAAATGCTGTTCAGCTTGCCGGTATCAAGCTCGTGAGCGATATAACTCGCGCTGAATATACTGGTTGTAAGCCCCACCAACGCGTTAAGAATAACAAACACGATGCTCAGGTCATCAACGAATAACAGTCTTCCCGCCAGCGGTCGTTCAACAGCTAACGACACCGCAAAGATAAACGTCAGAAAACAGGCTAGGACATTCAACCTCGCAGTGCTTTTGTAACCCGGCAGTGCGGCCAATATGACCGCCGCTACCAGCGGCACGATCAGTATCGCAATCAAAGCGTCAAAAGGCAGCTGAGTCATCTCCTTTCACCCCGGAAACTGTCGAGCACATGCACATCGACCGTGTCAAAACGTTCACGTATCCGGAACAGGAAAATACCAATCACCATGAACGCAACCAGCACTGAAAATGCAACACTGATCTCCACCACCAGTGGCATTCCATTGGCACCTGCCGCGGCAAGAATCAGGCCGTTTTCTATGGACATCAGACCCACCACCTGGCCGACCGCATTGCGTCGGGTTACCATCATCAATAACCCCAGCAATATGATGGAAAGTGCAAAGGCGAGGTCCTGCCTGGCCAGGGGGTCCGCAGCATCGGTCACCGGCAGCATCAACGCCATTGACAACGCCACCAGGCCGATGCCGACCAGCATGGTCGCCCCAATACCAACGGTTGTCTCCACCGTCCGGTGGATGCCCAGACGTTGAACAATCCGGTGAAGCGCTGTTGGAATGATGATCGCTTTCAGAACAAGTGCGATGACGGCTGTTACGTAGAGGTGGGGCGAATGATTTACATAAGCCTCCCAGGCAACAGACAGGGAAAGCACAAAAGCGTGCAGTGCAAATATATTCAGCAAGCCGTACATGCGGTCCTGGTATAACAACATGAAACTTACCAATAACATGCCACCGGCAAGGATGTGCGCGACGTCATAGCTTAATGCTTCATTGATCATAAGCTTCGCGTCACAAACATAAGCAAGGCGGCGAGCAGGGCCATCATCAGCGCCGTGCCGATAAATTGCGGGACTCGAAACACCCGCATCTTGGCAATGCTCGTTTCAAAGGTGGCCAACAGGCAACCGCTTAACACGAGCTTGAAAACATAGAAAACAAGACCTGTTAAAAGATCTATTGGCGCAGCATTGGCATCTGCAAGACCCCATGGAAAGAAAATACTGGAAATCAGGGAGACATACAAAAGCAGATTTAACGACGACGCAATTTCAATCACGGCCAGATGACGGCCTGAATATTCAAGAATCATGGCTTCATGAATCATGGTCACCTCAAGGTGGGTCGAAGGATTATCCACGGGCAGGCGGGAATTCTCCGCGACGGCAACAATAATCAATGCCACCAGCGCCAGGCCAAGGGAAACCCGCAGTCCGACTTCCGGCGACAACATAAAAGTGGATACGGTTGACAGCTGTGTCGATCCGGCAATCATGGCAACGGTAAAAACGACCATGATCAAAGCGGGTTCGGCGAGCGAAGCAATCATGACCTCACGGCTTGATCCGAGCCCGCCAAAACTCGTACCAATATCCAGGCCTGCCAGGGCCAGAAAAAACCGTGCGCTACCCAATAACGCAACAATCACGATCAAATCGGCGGCCCAACTGAAGATCAAACCGGTAGCAAAAGTTGGAACCAGTGAAGCCGCTACCCAGGTTGTAGCAAATATCCAGTATGGCGCGATCCGAAACAGCCAGGAAGCGTTGTCCGCCAGAACCGCCTCTTTACGCATCAAACGAAACAGGTCCCGATAAGGTTGAATAATGGATGGTCCCCGGCGGCGTAGCAAGCGGGCCTTGACCCTGCGCACCAAGCCGGTAAGCAAGGGTGCCAGCAGCAATACCACCAGCATTTGAATGCCCTGGATGAAAAGATCAAACATCATCGCAATAACGCCACTAGCGTGAGCATGAATACCAGCGATGCGAGTACCAGGGCAAGATACTTTCTGATCGTTAAAAACTGGGATTGATTGAGCCATTTACTGGTTTTGGCAACTACACCTTCAATCGGTGCATAAATTTTTTCCCAGATAAAGTCACGCATTTGCAGTGTCATCCGGGCCGGCAGGGTGCTGCCTTGCGGCGGCATGTGAATCTCTTCACGGACCTGGAACAGGGTGGATCCGAATACACTGCGGATAGGCTGAGCAAAACTTCCAGCCGTATACTGGGTATTGGTATCCGTATTCGGAAATCCGCAGTCCCATGCAGGTGACCTGCGGGTTTTATGTGATGCAATGCGGTGAATCACAAATGCTGAGAGTGATGCCGAGGTGATAATAAATGCCATGACAAGCAGGCCATTATAGGAACTAAGTGACTGCTTGATGGGCACGATGGTCATCCACCTCTCCGCTGACTGCAAGGGCATACTGCCATCGACCAACAAGCGGGTAAGGGGCGCAATCGTGTCAATGACATAACCCGGGAATATACCGGCCAACAGGCACAACAGAACCAAGATCAGCATCGCACTGAGCGATAACCGGTCGACCTCACTGGCCAAGCTGGCGGCGGATGAGCGCGCACGACCTAAAAACGTAATTCCAAAGGCCTTCACAAAGCAAGCGGCTGCCAGGGCAGCAGACAGTGCGAGCAAAGCACCCACTGCAGGCACCAGCAGTCTTAAGCTCCATTGTGGCAACTCGGTGCTGGCCAGGATTGCCTGAAAAGTGAGCCATTCGGAGACAAACCCATTCAAAGGGGGTAGTGCAGATATCGCCACGGAACCGACCAGAAAGGCAAACGCCGTGACAGGCATGCGATGGATCAGCCCACCCAATCGCTCCATATCCCTCTCGCCTGTGGCGGTCAAAACGGCACCGGCACCCAAAAACAAAAGGCTCTTGAACAAAGAATGGTTCAATACATGAAAAAGGGCTGCCGTGAGTGCCAGCGCGGCGAGGGCCGGCACGCCGTTGGCCTCAAACGCCAGCGCCAGGCCGAGGCCGATAAAAATAATGCCGATATTTTCTACCGTATGATAAGCCAGCAGACGTTTCAGATCGTGTTGCATCAGGGCATATAGCACACCAATCACAGCGGTTAAGCCACCAATGACAAGCACCACCACACTCCACCACCATTCTGGCGAGCCCAGCAAATCAAAGACAATGCGGATAAAACCGTAGACCGCCACCTTGGTCATGACCCCACTCATCAGGGCCGAGACATGGCTTGGTGCCGCCGGGTGGGCAAGTGGCAACCAGACATGCAATGGCACAATACCTGCCTTGGATCCTGCACCCAGCAGGGTGAGGCCAAGTACAACACCGGCCAAACCCGGCGAGAGTTCCTGCACCCGCATCGAGGCAAACCCGAAGTCACCATTGGGACCTGCCATGAGGCCGAACGCCAGCAGCAAAGACAGGGTGCCGAACCCCGCCATGAGCAGGTACACGTAACCGGCACGTACGTTCCCTGCCTGCCGGTGATGGGACACAACCAGCGCCCAGGACATCAATGACATGAATTCCCAGCTGAGCAGGAAAGTAAAGGCATCATCCGCCAGCACAACCAGGTTCATTGCAGCGAGAAACGCGACAAAAAACGGCAGGATGCGTCCCGGCACCTTTTCATGTTGGCCATAACCAATACCATAGAGGCTTGTGACAGCGCCACCAAGATTGACTACCACCAGGAAAAATAATGACAGGGCATCCAGACGAAAATGAGCACCCAGCCAGGGTATCCCCAGAGGTAGTTGCAAACCAGTGGCAACAATAGGTTGGTGTAAAAGCTGAAAAAATACCGCCACCAGAATGATCGTTGAGGCGATGAAACTCGTAACGTATACCAAGCGTGAGACAAACGAAAACCGCCGCAATAGTATGCTGACTGGCACCAGTGCCAGTAATATGCCAAGGCATCCGAATAACACGTATATGGGCGTCATAACGTATCAGGCAACTACGGTAACCAAACCAGTGAATACACCCAGGTTGTTGACTACAAATTCCCGGCTCATGCTCTTAACCGGACACCACGACCACCAACCTGGCTTACACTATCATTGCCTATAACTTCTATACCGGCATTTTCCAGTGCCTCGACGACTTTCATCAGGGAACCCACGTTGCCCCTGATGACATCCGCACTTGCTTCCATTCGCTGAATGGTGGGGACCGAAAGACCAGAGAATTCTGCCAACTGGCATTGATTGATGCCAAGCAAGGCACGGGCCGCTTTCAATTGAGCTGCTGTAATCATGTTTTAAACATCAGATAATTTGTATTAAACCGCAATAAGAATGTAAAAACTATTATAATTGATATATTTAGGAAAAGAAAGAGCACAAGAAAAATTGTAGACAAAAGCCGCTAAGGACCCGATACGGCAGGGTACGCTACGAGTTGAAAGCACACTGGCGCAACGGCACGACCCATGTAATTTTTAAGCCGCTGGACTTTATTGCTCGGCTGGCGGCACTGGTGCCTAAACCTCGAGTGAATCTAACCCGGTTTCATGGTGTATTCGCACCAACAGTAAATACCGCGCACTGGCAACACCGGCCAGACGGGGTAAACTTAAAAAGGCCCACTCAGCCGATGAGGCCGGATGTATCTAATTGTTGAAGGACTACTTGGCCGACTCCGGCTATAGGCAATCGTAGCAGGTGACTATCCGGTACTAGCTGCATAGCGGTCATTGGATTCAATGACAGACACTGCCAGTTAGACCGGATGTCGACAAATACACGATTCACAACACACAAAAACCGTACCGCCATAATGAAGAAACTCGAACCCGGCAATGAAAGGCGGCCTCGGCACTCTGCCCTAACTTCGACGATAAAAGCCCCGTACGGACGTTACTACGGCCTCCTACAGTATTATTCCGTTGACGATATTCTGCCCGTATCAAGGCGCTGTGTCTGTAGGAAATCCACCCGGATCAGTGTCAGAATATTGCTTCCGTTTTTAGGTGTGATGGTGCAGACCCGCAAAAACAAAAGCCCCGACACTTAGGACGGGGCTTAAGGACTACCCGTTAATAGGGTAAATCATAGGGTTTTAATTCCTGTCTTTAACTTTACTATATTTCACAGTAAGTTAGAGCATATAGTGGCTGGGGGTGAGGGATTTGAACCCCCGTTGGCGGAGTCAGAGTCCGCAGTCCTACCGCTAGACGAACCCCCAAATAGTATTCCTGTTCTGGCGATTCGTGCCCTAGTGCTTCGTTATTCAGCGAGCCGCCTTTGCGAATCAAGACGCATCCGCAACCTGGGTTGCGATTGATGCCGTCTGTATTAGCGTTTGGAGTACTGTGTAGCCTTACGTGCTTTGTGCAAGCCGACTTTCTTACGCTCAACTTCACGTGCATCGCGAGTTACGTAACCTGCTTTACGCAGTGTCGGACGCAATTCAGCGTCGTATTCCATTAGGGCGCGGGTCAGGCCGAGGCGAATAGCGCCAGCTTGTCCGGAGATACCGCCGCCGGCTACAGTGGCGCGAATATCGAAATCACCCAGGATTTCCAGCTTTTCGAGAGGCTGACGAACTATCATGCAGGCAGTCTCGCGACCAAAAAATTCGTCGATAGGGCGCTTGTTGATGGTGATTTCACCGCTGCCCTTGCTCAGGAAAACACGTGCTTTGGAAGACTTGCGTCGGCCGGTGCCGTAGTACGTTTCAGTTGCCATTCTTATATCCGTTTGTTTGTCTGTGACTTACAGCTCGAGCTGAGTCGGTTGCTGAGCGGCGTGCGGGTGATCCGCGCCTGCATAAACGTGCAGTTTGCGGAAAGTAGCGCGACCCAGTGGGTTCCTGGGCAACATGCCCTTAACGGCTTTCTGAATGACTCGCTCAGGGTGCTCTTCAAGCAACTTGCCCAGATTGATTGACTTCAGGTTGCCGATGTAACCAGTGTGGTGATAATAAATCTTATCTTCCAGTTTTTTGCCGGTTACTTTGATTTTTTCAGCATTGACTACAATCATGTAGTCGCCAGTGTCCATGTTCGGAGTGAACGTAGGCTTATGCTTGCCGCGCAGACGGTGAGCCAGCTCAGTGGCCAATCTGCCCAGTGTTTTATCAGTCGCATCGACTACGAACCATTCGCGCTTAATCGTGCTTGGTGTTGCTGTAAAAGTCTTCATTTCAACATTTCTCTATAAATAACGCGTGTCATCGGGTGAAGGGCGGGAATTCTACTGGCTTATGGCCCTTTATTCAACTACCTGAGCACTTATTTTTCAGGTTTCTGCCATAACCCGCCCCAGAGCTTGATTTTGAATCCGTCGTTGGGTCATGGCTATCCAGCATTAACCGGACTACCGGTTTGCCGTTAACTATATGACTATCAATGATTTCGTCGAGATCTTCTTCATCAATATAGGTGTACCAGATGCCTTCGGGATAGACCACACAAACCGGCCCTTCTTCGCAGCGATCAAGGCAACCTGATGTATTGACGCGGACTTTACCCTGACCTGCCAGACCGAGCTCTTTCACCCGGCTCTTGGCGTAGTCACGCAACGTCGAAGATCCACAACGATTGCAGGACGGACGCTCGGCGTCCGGCCCACGATCATTGGTGCAGAAAAACAGGTGCTGGCGGTAGTAGTCGCTCATTGCCAATCAGTTTAACTTATTTAAAGTTGTACACCAGATTCACTGTGGTGGTGGTGTCGGTATTTTCCGATTTTCCAGGTGGCAACTGAGTATTGTTACGCACCTCAAAACCCAGCTTAACCGCAAACTGCTGGGTCATGGAAACCGCCAGCCCGGTATTGAACTGGGTAAAGGTATTGTCTTTACCGGTTTCAACCAAAATACGGTTGGTCCACAAAGTGGTTGGCCAGATCTGCCAGGAGTCTTCAAGTAAAAATCTGGCGATTGCGTCATTTTCTTTGACGTCCGTTGTGCTGGCAACCGATTGGCGATAACCAACACCGATTTCACCCTTAAGGAAGTGATTTTCGCTCTTCATCAGTTCACGACCGTAACCGGCAGAGATAGATTGTTGAGGATCATAGGCACCGAACTTGTCTGCGTCATAGCGATAAACGCCAAACATATAGCTCTTTTTAGACAGTTCCCGGTTACTCTGCAATTCTGCGGTAAAACGTTCGGAATCCTTCTGCCCATTCTTAGAGGAGCTAATGGCAGACGCTGCAAAACGGTGTTGCCATTTATCGGTGCGATAAATGAGTTGCGCCTTTAAATTCATCGCAAAAGTATCAGAGTTGCCGCTGGTGCTTACCAAGCCAAACTCACCTGAACCCATCCAACCCAACTTCTCTTGTTCATCCGGGGCCTTCGGGTCTTGAGAATAAGCGTTGCCAGCGAAAATTAAACCGACTGCCAGCGTGATTTTCAGCAAGTGTTTCATGTCCTGCCCTCCGAGGCCTGCAAAATTAAGCGCGTATTATATAGATTGATGCAGTAAAAATCCCGCTTTCTGCAACGTTCGTTCAAACATCGCTGTACAATCAACACACCAGGGCTTCTGCGTATCAGGATTTCAACACTATGTCGCGTCACTTCACGCCGCTCGATCGGTTTTTAATAAACGTGGATTCCGCTTTACGTACTGCCACCGGGCAGGTCAACGAAGCGAGCCGCGAGAATCCGGCAGGTGATACACCCGAAGTTGTCATGAATGAACAAGATCATGCGCACGTCGCTGGCCTGATGCGAATAAATCATGCAGGCGAGGTTTGTGCGCAGGCGTTATATGCAGGGCAAGCGGCCACCGCCAGAAACCCGCAAGTCCAGGCTGATATGCAACTTGCTGCGGATGATGAAATAGATCACTTGAGTTGGTGCAAGCAACGCCTGAATGAATTGGACAGTCAGCCCAGCCGACTGGATCCATTGTGGTATGCAGGTTCATTTGCCATCGGCGCTGCTGCCGGATTGGCAGGCGATGGCTGGAGTCTGGGGTTTGTTAAAGAAACCGAGAACCAGGTGGAAGCTCATCTGCAAGGCCATATCGAAAAGCTACCGCCCGAAGATGCGCGCAGCCGGGCTATTTTGAATCAAATGAAAGTGGATGAAGCGCGGCACGCTCAAATGGCGGTAGATTCCGGCGCGTTTAATTTGCCCGACCCCGTGCGCGGCCTGATGAAACTGACGGCAGGAATAATGAAAGCTGTCGCTTATCGGTTTTAGGGTCTGGACCCCATAATTCTAGTTTTCGCCCACTTCCTCGCGAACTGCTTTCAAAGTCAGACCGCCACTGACCGACTTTGACTCATCTTCGCCAGCCGCGAAACGCTGTATGTTCCAACCATCCATAACGGTAGCCGGTGGCATTGGAAATTCCTGTTTGCGGTAATCCAGATCACCAGAGAATGAAATATAACTCGTTGCCTCAGGATCGTCGGGTTCCGGACTGACAAACTTGAACACCATTTCGAACCGACGGTGCTCTTCGACAGTTTGCCAACCGGTTCCTGTAACGCTCCATGGCGCTGCAAACGTTCCTGAGGCGAACCCGGTATTGAGGTTGAAGTCAATTTTGGGTTCTTCGGCATCCCATTGCTGAGAGTCTTCAACCGCGTGAGGACCTTCAGGCTGAGAACGATTGAGCAAAGCATCTGTGAGTTGCAGCATTAACATAGGTGCCTGAGCCAATTGTGCGATGTTGCTGCCTTGCCCTTCAAACCCGCGCGAAAGCAAGGTTTGGCCATCGATCATCAACAATTCGCCGGTTTCGGTGCTATCCGGGGCTACTTGCTCTACCTGCATCAGCAGGTCGCCGCAATCACAGCGTTGAAAATGGTAGGTAGCGTGATAACCCGTGCCACCGAAATCCACGTTCATATCGGTGATCGCCGCATCGCGCCACATCGTGTTTTTATCGACTTGTGCATAGACTGGCGGGGAGATAATCACACACACGGCCGCCAGTAATACTGCGACCAGCAGCGACCATGATTTCACTGACAACTGTTCAAAGCTGTTTTTCAAAGATCTCATTTCAAAAGAACATCCTTCGCAAAGCTTCACCGGGGTCCGGTTCGCACATAAATGCTTCACCAACCAAAAATGCATTAATGCCGGCCGCCTGCATTCGCTGAACATCCTGTACGCTCTTGATGCCACTTTCAGTGACCAATATTTGTTCAGCCGGTAGCATCTTTTTAAGGCGCTCACTGGTGGCCAGCATTGTCTCAAATGTATTCAGATTCCTATTATTAACCCCGATTAACTGATGATCAAGTTGCAAAGCTTGTTCCATTTCTTCTTCATTGTGAACTTCAATCAGGGCATCGAGCCCTACTTCTTTGCTCACAGCCAGCAAATCTGCCATATGCGATGGTTCAAGCGCGGCGGCGATCAACAAAATACAATCGGCGCCCAGCACGCGTGATTGCAGTATCTGCCAGGGATCAATCATGAAATCCTTACGCAATACCGGCAAGTTGCAGGCATTTCGTGCTAACTGCAGGTACTCATCCTTACCTTGAAAGTAATCCCGGTCAGTTAACACCGACAGACAGGCTGCGCCCGCCTTTTCATAAGATTGGGCAATCTGGTCCGGGTAAAAATCTTCACGGATGACGCCCGCGCTGGGGGAAGCCTTTTTGACTTCAGCGATGATAGCCGGCCCGGTTGCCAGTTTTGCACGAAGCTGCTTTTCGAAACCCCGGGTGGGTGTGCAGTCACGAAGTTGCGCGGTCAGCCCTGCAGTCGAGATGTTGGCTTTACCCGCAATCACTTCGCGGGACTTGGTTTGCAGGATATCGTGCAATATAGAAGGAACAGCCATATTTATCTACTCGGGGTTATCTACTCGGGGTTATTTACTCTGGATTATTTACGCTGAAACTCTTGCGTCATATACACAAGTTCTCGCAACTTGGTCATGGCAGCGCCATTGGCGAGATTTACGTTGGCCAGTGCAACACCCTCATTGATCGTATCCGCAACGCCTGCCACATACAGGGCGGCGCCCGCATTCAGCGAGATCAGATGCGCGGCGCACTGTGACCGGGGATCACTATCCCCTGACAAGGCAGCCTTGATCAAATCCAGAGACTCATCAACGCTATCCACCACCAGCTCATCCATGGACTCACATTTCAGCCCGAAATCCTCCGGCTGAACCTCATACTCGCTGATCTGACCATTCTTGAGCTCAACAATATGGGTGCGGGCAGCCAAACTGATTTCATCCATACCGTCGTTGGAATTGACCACCAATATGTGCTCTGAGCCGAGCCTTTGCAGTACTTCGGCTACCGGGCGGCACAATTTGCGGTCGTACACACCAATCAGCTGCTGTTTCAGGCCAGCCGGATTGGCCATTGGGCCCAACACGTTGAACAAAGTTCTTAAATGCAATTCATTACGGGCAACCGTTACGTGCCGCATCGCGCTGTGGTGCATCAGGGCAAACATAAAGCCGACACCGATTTTATTGACGCATTCTGCGACTTGGCCGGGACTGATATCCAGCCGGACACCTGCCCTTTCGAGCACGTCAGCACTACCCGAACTGGACGACACTGAGCGATTACCATGTTTGGCTACACGCCCGCCGGCCGCAGCGACGACAAAGCACGAGGCGGTGGAGACATTGAAAAGGTTGGCGCCATCACCGCCGGTGCCAACGATATCCACCAGGTTCGGGCCGCTGACTTCCACACCACTGGCAAACTCGCGCAATACCTGCACGCCACCGGTGATCTCATCGATGGTCTCGCCTTTGACACGCATGCCCATCAGGAAAGCACCAATCTGCACATCAGTGGAGCCGGCGGACATGATCTGTCTCATCACATCCACCATTTCTGCGGTGCTCAGATTGTTGCCGTCGGCAATCCGCGCCAAAGCTTTTTGAATATTCATGGTCATAGCATTATCCGGCCCGGAACCTGGGTCTTATCTTGGGTTGGTTTGGTTTATAAAATTCTTTAACAAGTCGTGACCGCTACGGGTCAAAATGGATTCGGGGTGAAACTGCACACCTTCAATGGCCAGTTCACGGTGCTTGACGCCCATCACTTCCTCCAGCTCTCCATCCGGCGTTTCCGTCCAGGCGGTAACTTCAAGGATTTCGGGGATCTCGTCTTTCTTCAGCACCAGCGAATGGTAGCGGGTCGCTTCAAAGGGCTGTGGCAATCCAGCAAACACACCTTTGTCCGTATGGTGCATCATCGAGGTTTTGCCGTGCATCACCTTGTCCGCACGTATCACCTTTCCGCCAAAAACCTGACCGATGCATTGATGCCCCAGACATACGCCCAGGATCGGAAATTCACCGCCCAGCTGTTTCACCACATTCAGAGAAATACCCGCATCATCCGGGGTGCACGGCCCAGGCGAAATCACAATACCCTGCGGGTTTAAGGCACGAATTGCGTCGATATCGATGGCATCATTGCGCAGCGTTTTAACATCCGCACCCAACTCACCCAGATATTGCACCAGGTTGTAGGTAAACGAATCATAGTTGTCGATCATCAGGATCATATATTATGTATCACATTGTTATAATTAAATAATAAATATCAACTATTGTCACAATACCACCTCTAATACCACCACTGAGCTGTATTGGATCATGATTTTAGCAACAATCGTATACAAAGAATGGGTGCAATATGACACCTCATCGCCTAGCTTTACAGCAGAAAATTAATTATGCCCGCCAGACCCCTCGATTGCTTGTTTTTAAACGCCGATCTTACTGCGACCAATTCTACCAGCCGCCACCAAACCAAAGGTATGCCTTTCCTCACAGCACCAGCATAAAAAGCGACTAAACACTTTTAAAACATATAGATAACATCTATATTGCACAATATCACTCGCAATGTTATTGTGCATAAAACTTGTTACAGAGACTCCTTTGAACCAATTAGCTAAGAAACTAGAGCAGTACCTGACCGAAGTCACAGGACAAGATATCTCTACTCGTCACATGCATATTGACGAACTCCCCTATCTGATTTCACGCCAGTATGGTCTATATCGTGTCTTCATAGGGGAAGCTTGGTTAACTGCTGTATTCCTTCTAGATGAAACCGAGTTCCGGCCTGCTCAGTTCATCAAGCACATGAATCTGATTCCATCAGTCGAAATGGAAAAAGTATGTGTAGTGGCCCAATCCCTACCAACCTATGTTCGCAAGCGGCTAATTGAACGGGGGATATCCTTCGTAATCCCAATGGTTCAGATGTACTTACCAACCCTCGGGATGGAGTTACGGCCAAGATATGGACAGAAAAGCTCAGCCAAAATAGAGCAATTCAGCCCAGCTGCACAGGTGGTTTTGATCCATTGGATGCTCGGCAGAATGCAAGACTCAGAGACACCGCTATCACTTTCAAGGCAACTCTGGTACAGCGCAATGTCAATGAGCCGAGCGCTAGATCAGTTAGAATCCACGCAAATCGCTCATATCGAACATATGGGTAACAAGCGCTTGGTGACTTTTGTAAAGGGCCGTAGAGAAGTCTGGCAGGATGCACTACCTCGCTTACGCAATCCAATCAACAAGACAGTGCGAGTCTTGGAACAAGAAATTGATCAAGAGAGTACGCTTACCGCTGGCACAACTGCTTTATCAGCGTGGTCAATGCTTGGAGAACCCCAATATCGAGAGTATGCCGTTAGCAGCGATACCTGGAAGACCATGCAAAAAAAGGGGGCTAAGGAAATACCTATCGAGGAATCTGGCACATGCATGTTACAGGTCTGGCGTTACGATCCATGTGTGTTGCGAATAGATAATTTTACTGATCCTTTTTCACTCTACCTTAGCCTTAAAAGCGACACTGACGAACGAATTCAAATGGCGCTAGATGAAATGATGGAGCAGTTTTTATGATAAGAGGTATAAAGGAATTTCAGGAGCATTTTGCTGAATTTGGCAACCAGTATGTATTAATTGGTGGGGCCGCCTCCGAACTGGTAATGGAGAATGCAGGTGCAACGTTTCGAGCTACAAAAGACCTAGATATCGTGCTATGTCTGGAGGCATTAAACCCAGCTTTCGCGGAAGCTTTCTGGGAGTTCGTTAAGGCCGGCGGCTACCAAAACCAACAACGCAGCACAGGAGAAAAGCTCTTCTACCGATTTGATCGTCCGACAAACTCAGCGTACCCGGAAATGTTAGAGCTGTTTTCGAGGGTTCCAGATGCGATGGTGCTAGGTGATGACAGCCACTTAACGCCAATTCCTCTAGGTGAAGACATTTTGAGCCTTTCTGCGATCTTACTCGATGAAGACTATTACCAATTCCTGCATAAACACATAGTTGCAATTGACGGCATTTCGGTAGTAACTCAGGAGTGCCTAATTCCGTTAAAGGCAAGAGCCTGGTTAGATCTGAGTGCACGGTTGGAAGCTGGGGAATCAATCGATTCCAGGAAAGTCAAGAAGCACAAATTCGATATATTCCGTTTGTTCCAAGTCCTCTCTCCTGAATTAAGACTAGAGTTACCAGAGGTCATCGCTGGCGATATGCAGCGCTTCCTAGGCGCGCTTTCAGACGACACTGGACTATCGCTAAAACCATATGGGCTAAATGGCCTTGGCGTACCGGATGTTGTTGCAACCCTTAAAAAGATTTACCAACTCCCTGGGTCTGATGCTCAGTAAAAAGGCGGCGCCAAGAATGGACGGCAGCACTCTATCGATACTGCTTCAGATTCTTTAGT
>Ga0209491_10003777_pt1 | contig 24410 bp, 31 predicted proteins | sample BON02_FD_187213 | JGI IMG/M metagenome (GOLD analysis project Ga0209491, IMG submission 187213) | Freshwater microbial communities from Lake Bonney liftoff mats and glacier meltwater in Antarctica - BON-02 (SPAdes) (version 2) | ecosystem: Environmental > Aquatic > Freshwater > Ice > Glacier...
TGTGGCGTCCACCAATGAGAAACGCCGCAAGCTCGCAAAGCTGGCGGCGTTTCTCTGTCATCAGGCAACCCAAAACAGCCATCGCCGAACGCGAACATCAGGACATCAAATTACGTGACCACACTCAGCTGATGGCGCAAATCACCCAAACCGCGGCGTGCAACCGCTTCCACGTGGTGGAGGCGCGGCTGGCCCGATGGCTCCTGATGACCCGCGACCGCGTAGGGTCGGAGGAGTTCCGCATGACACAGGAGTTTCTCTCCACCATGCTCGGCGTGCGCAGGGTCGGCGTGACCGAAGCGGCTTCCGCCTTCCAGCGGCAGAACCTGATCGAATACAGCCGGGGCAAGATCAGGATCCTGGATCACCGCGGCCTCGAAGCGGCCTCCTGCTCTTGCTACGCAGCGGGATCTGAAGCTAACCCGCTATGGCGGCCAGCAGAAAGGGAAATGAAGGACAGGGCACCTCTGCCCGCAATCGAACATGCGCCGAGCCCTGGGGGCGCGCAGTATCACGTCGGGCAGGGAGACAGGATCGCCGATCCTGTCTCCGCGTAAGAAAGGACGAAAGCCATGAACCAATCTGTCGCTGCGAAAACGCAAGACCTTGTGCACAGGCGCAACGCCCCGCTAGCCACCCCCACCGACCTGAAAGCGGCGGCGACCAAGGACATCGCCGGGGCCATGAATGCCATCCTGGCGGACGTGTTCGCGCTTTACCTGAAGACCAAGAACTTCCACTGGCACATGAGCGGCCCGCATTTCCGCGACTACCATTTGTTGCTGGACGAGCAAGCCGACCGGATTTTCGCGATGGCCGCGCACGCGCCGGCCTCCCAGGGTCACGCCGCTTCGCGTGTGCCCGCCGCGACCGGCGGCACCGAAATCGCAACAACATTGGCAAAGGAACGACGCGGGATTTCAATCGACTTCGTGAGAAACTTCTTCATGGAGGCTCCTTTTTGTGCTTTGGCGAGCGCCTGCATACCACCTGCAGGCAAAAGGAGCCGCCACCTTCAACTCATCCGTTCAACAGAATCCGGGACATCGCCTTCCGGTACAATCAGAGGCGGTTGAGGCTCCGGCTTGAATCGAGGAGAATCAGGATGCGGGTACGATTCTGGGGAACACGGGGTTCCATCGCCACGCCTGGCCCCGGCACCAACCACTTCGGCGGTAACACCTCCTGTGTGGAACTCACCACAAATGACGGTCACCGTTTTGTGGTGGATTGCGGCACGGGCGCGCGCCCGCTCGGGGCGCACTGGATGGCCAACGTTTCCGGGCCCATCCGCGCTTCCATCCTGATCGGCCACACCCACTGGGACCACATTCAGGGTTTTCCGTTCTTCGAGCCTGTCCTTATTCCCGGCAACGAGTTCTCCGTTTACGCTCCCAACGGCCAAGGCAGCTCGCTGCACATGGTTCTTGCGGGGCAAATGGAGTTCACCTACTTCCCCGTCGATCTTGAGCAGCTTCCCGCCACCTTGAAGTATGCCGACTTGGCGGAAGGGGTTCACCAAATTGGAGGCGCCCAGGTGGAGGCGCAATACCTGAACCATCCCGCCGCCACGCTCGGCTATCGCATACAAGCGGACGGCGTAACGGTGGTTTATCTCACCGATCATGAGCCTTTCTCCGAAACGCTTTGGCGGCATGACGCTCCGCCGGGAAAAATGGAATCCATCCTCCATGACGGCGATCGCCGCCATGCCCGCTTCATGGCCGGCGCCGACTTGGTGATTCATGACGCGCAATATACGCCCGAGGAGTATCCCGCCAAGAAAAACTGGGGGCACAGCACTTACGAATATGTGGTTGGGCTAGCCGCGGCGGCGGGGGTGCGCAAACTTGCGCTCACCCATCACGATCCCACGCACAACGACGCGTTTCTGACCGAGTTGGAAAGCAGAGCCAAAGAGGCGGCCCGCCGTTGGGGAGCTTCCACCGAAGTGTTCTGCGCCTATGAGGGCTTGGACCTGCACATCGAATCCTTGGCCGGCGCCCGGTTCGCGGAGCCGATCCTCTCCGCCGCGCCGGCTTTTTCCGCCGGCGGGAAATGCATTCTGGTGGTGGATGACGATGAAAGTCATCGCACTCTGGCCAAACAAACCCTGGAGCGGTGGAACTTCAACGTCCGGCTGGCGGCGGGCGGGGAGGAGGCGCTTCGTATCCTGGAAAATCTCCATCCGGACCTGATGTTGTTGGACATGATGATGCCCAAACCGGACGGTTTGGACGTGCTGAAGACTCTTCGCGCCAAACCGGAATACGCGCATCTGCCGGTGATGCTACTGACTGCATGCAACGATGAGGCCACGGCCCACGTCTGCTTTGACGCAGGCGCCACCGACTTTCTCATCAAGCCTTTCACGCTTCCCCAGCTCATTGCCCGCGTCCGGGCCTGTCTGGCACGAGCCGAAAAATAACCCGCGAGATTCGGGGACGGATCTATGACCATATCTGGTCGCCTGACCATATATCGGGCACCTCTATAAATTACCGTTCGCCCTGAGTTTGTCGAAGGGTCCGCTCTCTAAGCGATTGTTTTTATTAGCTAAAGGCTTCGACAGGCTCAGCCCGAACGGGGTTTGGTGAATTTATAGAGGTGCCCAATATATCGTTACTGCCCCTCATCGGCGAACGGCAGACTGTTGGCACAATCTGCGGTCACTCTTGATCAGAATACGGTTACACAGCCATGAACTGCGCTGAGAACTCGACCGGGAAAGAACTTCTTCCCGGCAGAAATAAAAAAGGACCCGCGAGGGTCCTTTTTCTTTTTAGCGCCTTGTGTGGGGCAACGAACAGAACATCGTCATCGGAAGGCGGATAAGCGTGTCATCGACGAATGGCCTCAGAACCGGTTGATCTTGTTTTTTCTGAACGAAACCTGACTGCTGCCATCGTCGTAATAGCGAAACCTTGATACAGCGTATCAGGGTCCGCACCCGGAAGGGATCGGCCAACCACCGGACCCTTTCATCTCAAATAAAGAGGCAAAGCAAATGAACAGATTCGAAAGCTCATTCAAACCAGTCAAGAAGTACCTATCCCTTGGGATCGCCGCGCTGCTTGTCGGCGCCTCCCCGGCATGGGCCCTGGGTCCAACGCCGGTAAACCTTGGAACGGCCGGCGATTTTGTGATTCTGTCAGCATCAGGAATCACAAATGTTTCGCCCTCAGTGATTACTGGAAATATCGGGACCAGCCCAATCACCGGTGCCGCAATGACCGGCTTAGACTGCGCAGAAGTGACTGGAAACGTTTACACAGTCGATGCTGCCGGCCCCGCATGCAGGGTGGTGGACGCTCCTGGACTAACCACGGCTGTACTCGACATGGGAGCCGCGTACCTCGACGCCGCCGGACGAACGAATCCGGACTACACCGAATTAGGCGATGGGAGTATTGGCGGGCTTACTCTCAGACCTGGTCTCTACAAATGGAGCGGCGTTGTTACCATACCGACGGATGTCACTCTCGCAGGTGGCCCAGATGATGTCTGGATCTTCCAGATGGCGGGAGATCTTACCCAGGCCGCCGCTACGCGGGTTATCCTGGCCAATGGCGCACGGGCCAAGAACATCTTCTGGCAGGTCGCCGGTGTCGCAAGCTTTGGAGCAGGCGCGCACTTTGAGGGGGTAATACTGGGCGCAACAGGGATCACCCCGGTGACTGGCGCAACGTTCAACGGCAGACTGTTGGCACAGACTGCGGTCACTCTCCAGTCCAATACCGTTACACAACCTGCCCCGTAAGGCATGCGGTAGCTGCACTTCCGCATCCTGTCCTTTGCGGCATTAGTCAGTCGCGAAGAATGGAAAAGGACCCGCGAGGGTCCTTTTTCTTTTTAGCGCCTTGTGTGGGGTAACGCACGGAACATCGTCATCGGAAGGTGGATAAGCGTGTCATCGACGAATGGCCTCAGAACCGGTTGATCTTGTTTTTTCTGAACGAAACCTGACTGCTGCCATCGTCGTAATGGCGAAACCTTGATACAGCGTATCAGGGTCCGCACCCGCAAGGGATCGCCAACCACCGGACCCTTTCAACTCAAATAAAGAGGTGAAGCAAATGAACAGATTCGAAAGCTCATTCAAACCAGTCAAGAAGTACCTATCCCTTGGGATCGCCGCGCTGCTTGTCGGCGCCTCCCCGGCATGGGCCCTGGGTCCAACGCCGGTAAACCTTGGAACGGCCGGCGATTTTATGATTCTGTCAAAATCAGGAATTACAAATGTTCCGACTTCAGTGATTACTGGAAATGTCGGGACCAGCCCAATCACCGGTGGCGCAATTACCGGCTTAACCTGCCCAGAAGTGACTGGAACTATTTACACAGTCGATGCTGCTGGCCCCGCATGCAGGGTGGTGGACGCTCCTAGACTAACCACGGCTGTACTCGACATGGAAGCCGCGTACACCAACGCCGCAGGACGGGCAGCTGATGTTACCGAACTGGGCGCCGGAGATATTAGCGGGCTTACTCTTGCCCCTGGCGTCTACAAATGGGGTACCGCTGTTTCAATAAACACGGACGTCACCCTCGCGGGCAGCGCAACTGATGTCTGGATCTTCCAGATAGCGGGAGGTCTTACCCAGGCCGCCGCTACGAAGGTTATCCTGGCCAATGGCGCACTGGCCAAGAACATCTTCTGGCAGGTCGCCGGTGTCGCAAGCATGGGAGCAAACGCGCACTTTGAGGGGGTAATACTGTCTAAAACATCGGCCACCCTGGTGACTGGCGCAGTGGTGAACGGCAGACTGTTGGCACAGACTAATGTCACTCTCCAGTCTAATACCGTTACACAACCTGCCCCGGGCGGTGGCAACGTCAACCCGCCGCGGCAACGCTGCAACCAGGGCGTGGGCAACGGGCCCGAGGGCTGCGATCCGGGCAACTCGAACCAGGGCAACCCGTTCCGTTCGAACGACGAACGCGGCGGCGTGCCGGGCGATCCGGGCCGCAAAGGTGGCAACCAGTTGTAAGACTGCTATCGCGAAGAATGGAAAAGGACCCGCGAGGGTCCTTTTTCTTTTTCTCGACTTGTGGGCACCTCTATAAATTCACCAACCCCCGTTCGGGCTGAGCCTGTCGAAGCCTTTAAATAATAAAACAACAACTTAGCTAGCAGACCCTTCGACAAGCTCAGGGCGAACGGTAATTTATAGAGGTGCCCTTGTGTGCGACAGCGTACAGAACCTGTTGCAACGAAGGACGACACTCCTTATCACGACGGGCGGTGCCGGTATCGCGGTATCGCACGAAGAGATTCTCGGCTGCAGTAAAAATCAGCCGCAAACCAATGCCTATCGGCATTCTCATAATCAGGAGAAACCTATGAACAAGTTCGGAAATCTTAGCAAATCACGGATGTGGTTGATGGCATCGCTGCTGGCGGCTTTTGTGGCCGGTTGCGGTGGTGGCGGTGGTGGCGGTGGTGGCAGTCCAGTTGCAGATGCAGGTGCAGGTGCAGCCCCAGCCTCGATAGGGGCAGTCTGCACCGGAACGGCGGACTGCGTGCCCCTTGGAACGGCCGCCAATTATGCGATTCTGGCAAAAACAGGCGTCTCAACCGTTCCAGGCTCCACAGTGACTGGAAATGTCGGGTTGAGCCCAGCCGCCAGGGTTTTCTTAACTGGATGGTCAGAAACATCTGATGTCACGGATACCTTTTCGACCTCCGCTCAAGTGGTCGCACCCGGAAAACTATACGCAGCCGACTATGTGGGAGGGACTACTTCTGTTGACCTGACCACCGCCGTAGGCAACATGGAGACCGCGTACACCACCGCTGCCGGGAGACCAGCAGGAGTTGGTCCCAACTTGAATCTCGGAGGCGGAACTCTCACCAGCCAGAGCCTTGCCCCTGGCACCTACACTTGGGGTAGCAACGTTAACATCCCAACGGATCTCACTTTCGCTGGCACTGGCAGCGCAACCGATGTCTGGATCCTCCAGATAACGGGCACTCTCGACATGGCCAACACCATGCGCGTTATCCTGGCCAATGGCGCACGGCCCCAGAACATCTTCTGGCAGGTCTCCGATACTGTGACCATTGGAACGACCGCGCACTTTGAGGGTGTAATATTGGCTCAAACATTGATCGCGCTAAATACTGGCGCAACGATCAACGGCAGGCTGTTGGCACAGTCCGCGGTCACCTTGGATTCCGCTACCGTTACACGACCTGCCCCGTAAGACATGCGGTATCTCGAGGTGAAAGCAACATGCTGGATAGCAATACGCCAAGAACCCTTACCGCAGCAAATAAAAAAGGACCCGAATCGGGTCCTTTTTTTGTACTTACTCAGTAGTCGCCAACTTAGACGACACGTTCCCAGCTTCGGCGCTCTGTGATGGACGCGGCGTTATGTCGCGCAAATTACCGACTTCTGAGTAATTAGGGAGTAGGAAATTACTAAAATACCATTTATAATGTTCTCATACTGCAAAAATGGAGGTGCTGCGTATGAAGACAACGACCTTGGCACAGAATGGGGTGTCTACGGAAATAGTGGACTTAATTTCGCGTTTGGTTGACTTGATTCCTTGGCCCACACGACGTTGTGCGATGGGTGATGTAGCACTGTCGTTACTGGATGGCAAACATCGTGTCGCCGAGAATGTTTTTGGTTGGAGTCGGTCCTCTGTTGAGGTTGGCATCAATGAATTTCAAACCGGCATTTCGTGTGTGAACGACCTATCTGCCCGACTCAAACCTAAAACAGAAGAGAAGAATCCAAAACTACTGGCCGAAATACACGCCATCATGGAACCCCAGAGTGAAAGTGAATCCAGTCTGCGTACAATCTTGCTGTATACGAACATGACAGCCAAGGCGGTATACGACGCGCTTGTGGAGAAGGGGTGGACAGCCGAATCCTTGCCGACCGTGCGCACGATTTCCAACATCCTGAGCCGCCAGGATTACCGCTTGCGCACGGTGGTCAAAAGCAAGGTTCAAAAAAAACCGCAGAAACCGACGCAATCTTTGAAAATGTCAGGCAGATAAATGCGCTGGCCGATGCGGATACTGAAACCATGAGAATCAGCATCGATACCAAGGCGACTGTACACGTTGGCGACTACTCCAGAGGAGGACGTTCGCGTGGGGTTGTGGCTGTCAAAGCGTTGGATCATGATATGTACACCAAGGAGAAATTGGTGCCTGGAGGTATTCTGGAGCCAGTCACTGGAAGATCGTTCCTGTTTTTCGGCACCAGCTATAAAACCAGCGACTTTATGGTTGACGGTATTTTGATGTGGTGGGAAGAAAGAAAGCTGGATCTAACCGGTTTGAGGCAGCTAGTCATCAATTTGGATAACGGACCAGAATGCAACGGACACCGCAGTCAATTCCTTCTGCGCATGACCGAATTTGCCGATATGACCGGGTTTTGCGTACGACTTGTCTACTACCCTCCCTATCACAGCAAATACAATGGAATTGAGCGTTATTGGGCCGGGCTGGAGAAGTCATGGAACGGATATTTACTGAGCACTGTGGATACGGTATTAAACCGGGCCAGAAATTTTATCTGGAAGGGGATGCGCACTGTAGCGCAGCTGCTGGATGAACCATACGAGAAAGGTGTGAAAGTTTGTGGCAACAAAAAAATAGAACTTGAACAGCGCCTGCAACGCTCGACTGTTTTAAACTGGTGGGATATAACAATCTATCCTAAAGTGGTATGTTGGTAATTCCTCCATCCTTGAGTAATTACCGGTCGCTTGAGCCCGGGATAGAGCAGAGCGCAGCGAACCATCATCAGTACCGGGCGGCAACTGAATCATCTGGCGTCGTGCGACCCCGCAGTGAAGTTGCGTCAGCAGGTGACGCTGTGTACGGCAGCGTACAGATGAAATGCGGGCAGCGGCGCAAGCTGCCTGCATGGGACACGTTTACTTCCGACCGCGCTGCAAGGGCCTGATGGGCAGGGATAACATGACGATGCCGATCGGGATTTCCCCGCAACGCGGCTTCACTTTGCTCGAAGTGATGGTGGTGGTGGTCATCCTCGGCATTCTCGCCGCGCTGGTAGTTCCAAAAATCATCAGCCGGCCTGACGACGCGAGGGTGATCGCCGCGAAACAGGATATTGCGAGCCTGATGCAGACGCTCAAGCTCTATCGTTTGGACAATCAGCGTTACCCGACGACCGAACAGGGATTGCAGGCGCTGGCGTCACGGCCGAGCACCGCACCGGTTCCGAACAACTGGAAGGCGGGCGGATATGTCGAACGCCTGCCGAAGGATCCTTGGGGCAATCCTTACCAATACCTGAATCCCGGGGTGCATGGCGAAATCGATGTTTACAGCTTTGGCACCGGCGGCACGCCCGGTGGTGAGGGCAACGAAGCCGATATCGGCTCGTGGAATTTGTAGCGGAGGCTTGCAGTGATGACAGGCGTGATCGTTCGGAGCGGGTGGCGGGGTTTTACGCTCATTGAAATGCTGGTCGTGATGATGATGATGGGTATTTTCCTGGGTTTGGTCAGTGCCAACATGCGCCCCAGTGAGCGGGACCTGCTGCGCGTAGAGGCCGAGCGCCTGGCTCAACTCCTTGATCTCGCCGCGGACGAATCACGCATCACAGGGAAGAGCATTGCCTGGATTGGCGATGAGTCCGGCTACCAGTTCTGGCGCCTCGAAGGAAATAATGAGTGGTCGGAGATCCGCGACAGCGATTTGTTGCGGACGAGAAACCTGCCTCCAGGCATGAGCATTTCTGACTTGCGCACAGAAGGCATGCGACCGCAGAAAATCATGCGCCTGGAGTTCCCGCCCGGCGGAGTCATGCTCGCTTTCAACATCGAATTGACCCTCGGCGCTGAACATTATGCAATTGCGGCGTCTCCGGTCGGGGATTTGCGGGTGGCACTGGGCAGAGGAAAAACCTATGGCGAGATGGCACCGTAGTAGCCGGGCAGGGTTCACGCTGGTCGAGGTGCTGGTCGCTCTGGCCATCGTCGCGATAGCGCTCGTGGCCTCGCTGCGTGTGGCGGGCCAGGGCGCGAACAATGCCGGCGAACTGCGCTCGCGCTTGTTTGCCGGCTGGATTGCCGAGAATCGGCTGGCTGAGCACCGCGCGCGCGGCGACTGGCTGACGCCTGGTATCCAAAGCGGCACACAGCGCCAGGGCGGCATTGAATTCGTCTGGCGCGAAGAGATTGTCGCAACACCGAATCCGGCATTCCGTCGCGTGAACGTCTTTGTGTATGCGGCAACTGAACAATCTCATGCGCTGGCGCAGCTCGTCGGGTTCGTGGTGAATCCGCCAGGGGGTGGCTGAATGAGCGGTCTTGGCCGGAACCCCGAGCGCGGGTTTACCCTGATCGAACTGCTTGCTGCGCTTCTCGTGCTCTCGCTGCTCGGGCTGATGTCCTTTCGCGGACTCGGCACGGTGCTGGATGCGCGCGAACACGTCAGGATTGAATCCGGGAAATGGCAGCGCGTGCAGTCTTTTTTTGCGCGCTTCGAGCGCGATATACGGCTTGCGGCGCCGCGCCCGGTGCGGACAAACTCCGGCGCTGCGGCGGCATGGCTGGGCCGAACTGATGCGACGCAGGCGCCGCAACTCGAATTCAGCCGCTTTGCCTCGACCGAAGGCCTGGACACTGCGCGACGGATGGGCTACAGCCGCAACGACCGGCAGGAAATCGAGTTGTGGCTGTGGCCGGGGCTTGATGTCGCTCCCGGTACTGCACCTACGCGCTACCCGGTGCTCAGTGATGTAGTCGAATTCGAGTTGCAATATCTGAATGCCGATCTTGCATGGGGAAGCCTCTGGCCCGTGTTGCCGGTCGACTCGTCCATTCCTCTGGCGGTGCGCTTGCGTATCGTGCTTGGGTCGGGCGAGGAACTGGTGCGCGTGTTCGCGCTGAAATCATGAAGACGGGGGAGCGCGGCGTGGCTGTGGTCATGGCGATGGGCGTGGTCGCTCTGGCCGCAGTGGCTGCAACGGCGATCCTGGTGTCGCAGAGCACGTGGGCGCGCAGGACCGAACTCACCGCCAACCATGCCCAGGCGCAGGAAATGGTCCAGGCCGGCAGCGATTGGGCTCGTGCCGTGCTCAGTGATGACCGGCGCTTCAGCAGCACCGATCATCCGGGTGAGCCTTGGGCGCTGCGATTGCCGCCTGTACCTGTCGAAAAAGGTGAGCTGGTGGGCCATATTGAAGATCAACAGAGCAAATTCAATCTCAACAATCTGCTGAAGAACGGCAAGATCAACCTCGCACAGCTTGCGCACTTCCAGCGCTTGCTGTCGATTCTGGCTTTGCCGCCTGCGCTTGCCGGTGCGCTCGCCGACTGGATCGACGCCGACGGCGAGTTGCAACCGCAGGACGGGGCCGAAGACGCCTATTACCTTTCGCTGCAACCGCCTTATCTTGCCGCCAACCGACCCTTGATCGACGTGGCCGAGCTCGCACTGGTGCGTGGCTTCGATGAAAATGTTCGTGCACGCCTGCGCCCGTTCGTAGCGGCGCTCCCCCGTTTTACCGCGGTCAACGCCAACACGGCTGCTCCCGAAGTACTTGCTGCAATGATCGATGGTCTGGACCTCGATGCCGCCCGCGTCGTCGTGGCGCAGCGCGAGCGCGCCTATTTTCGCAGCTACTCGGACTTCTTTGCGCAGCTCCCTCCCGGACTCATCGTGCCCAACGAAAACATCTCGCTGAACAGCGATTACTTCATCGCGACGATGACGGTAAACCTCAGCGGCGCGCAGGCGCGCGGATCGGCGCTGTTCGCTCACATGTACGCGTCGCGCTGGCCGGTAATCATCTGGCGCAAATATCAATGAGCCTGCTGCGCATCTATTGTCCATTGCCGGATTCGCCACAACGGTGCCAGTGGGCGCTGGTCAATGCGGGCGTCGAACCGGTCGCAGGAGAGGGGCTACTCGCGCAGTTGCCGCACAGGGCGGAGCGCATCCAGTTGGTGATTCCTGCCGCGCAAGTCCTGATTACACGTGCGCAACTGCCGCCTTCGACGCGGCGCCGGGCCGGGTCACTGCTCGCTTATGCAGTAGAGGAAAACACGGTCTCCGAGCCCGACGCAAACCAGGTCAGTTGGCTCGGCACCGTGGCTGACAGTGATGTGCTCGCGGTTATCGACAAGTCGGCATTAACGCGCTGGCGCGATGCGCTTGATGCTGTCGGCATCCGTGGATACGAGGTGCACTGTGAAACCCTGTTATTGCCCCGGGAGGAGGGCGAATGGAGCCTGGCCTGGAATGGTCTTGACGGCTTTGTGCGCACAGGAGAGTTCGAGGGCGCGGCGACCGATTGCGGCGATCGCGCAGCGCCGCCGCTGTCTCTGCACCTGATGCTCAAGGAAGCGGGAGTGCACAGCGCGAGGCCAACTTCGATTGCGCTTTATACGAGCGCGGCTGATGCGACACCGGATATCGACGCATGGACAGAGGCTCTTGGCGTTGCCGTGCGCCTCGCCGGAAATTGGGATTGGCGTACTGCACCATCCGGCACCGGTGTCAGCCTGGGCCAGGAGCAACAACGCTGGCGCGCCTTCACCGGCGTGGCTGCCCGCCTGCGACCCGCCGCATGGGTACTGGGCGCCGCACTGGTGATCCAGGCGATCGCGCTGGTCATTGACTGGACGTCGCTGGCGAGCGAGCAGCGTAACCTGCGCCAGCAATTGGAATCGCGGTTTCGTACCGCTTTTCCAGACGCGGTCGCGGTGGCGGACCCGGTGCTGCAGATGCGCCGCAAGCTCGCCGAGGCGCGTCATGCCGCAGGCCGGCCCGATAGCGGCGATTTCCTGCCATTGTCCGAGCAAGTGGCGGCAGCGACCAGTGCGCTTCCTCCCGGTGCAATGCGTGCCGTGTCCTACGAGGGTGGACGCATGACGCTTGAACTTTCTGCGGTCGATGAGGCGGGTGTGCGCCGCATTGCAGCGCGCCTGCGCGAGGCCGGCCTGGGCGTTGACCGGGGTAGCGAAACGGCGTCGGCCGCGCCGCGCGCCGCAGGCACAAAGGTTGTCCTGACGGTGCGTGCCTTATGAAAGCGCAACTGCACAAGATATGGGGATCGCGGGCACCGCGGGAGCGGGCGATCATCGGGGCGCTGTCTCTGATACTGGGAGTTGCGCTGTATGTGTGGCTCGTGCAGTCAGCCGGTCAGGCTCGCGGGCAGCTGCGCACCGACGTTACGACGCTGCGCTCGCAGTCGATCCGTCTCGAGCAGCAGGTGGCTGAACTCGGTCGCCTGCGCGCTGCCCCGGCTCTGTCGGCGTCGCAGACCGACTTGCGCACGCTGGTGCAGGCACAGGCGGGTGCCGCCGGGCTATCACGCGAACTGGTGCGTATCGAAGCGCCGGATGCCGATCAGGTGGTGGTGGTATTTGGTGCGGTGGCATTCGCGGACTGGATCAATTGGATTGCCGGTCTGAGATCGCAGCATGTCCGTCTCGACCTCTGCCGGATTGAAGCGCTGTCCACGCCGGGCCTGGTCAGCGTGACGGCGACCCTGGTTCGCGCAAAACCACTTTGAAGCACTGGCGACTGCTCGCGACCGGTCTGGGTGTTTACGCCCTTGCGCTCATTGCCACCGCGCCGGCGACGCTGGTCGATGCCGGCCTGCAGCGCGCAAGCGAGGGACGGCTGCGGCTTGCCGAAGCGCAGGGAACGCTGTGGTCGGGCACGGGGCAGATCGAGATCCGCGATACGGACGCGCGATCCGGTGTCGCCAGGCGCCTCGCCTGGCGCGTTGCGCCGGCCTCGTTGCTGCGTGGACACCTGGTTTTCTTGGTCGGGCTGGGGCAGTCGACTACGCACTTCCCGGTGACAATATCGTTATCCCGGATCGAGCTGGCGAACGCCGACATCACCTTGCCTGCCATGGTGCTGGGTCTGGGGGTACCGAAGCTTGAACCACTGGGCCTCACTGGTGATGTGCTGATCCACGTGGCGAACCTGGCCATCGCGCACGACAGAGTAACTGGAAACGCGACCTTGCAATGGCGTGCTGCTGGCTCGGCGCTCACACCGGTGTTTCCCCTGGGCGACTATGAATTGCGCCTCGAGGGCACAGGATCTGCGTTGCACGCCACCCTGCAGACACTTCAGGGGCCGCTTCAGCTCGACGGCAAAGGGTCGTGGCAGAACGGTGGCATCCCCGCGTTCACGGCCACGGCGCGCGTTACCCCGCAGCACCAGCAGCAACTGGCACCACTGTTACGCCTGATCGCCGTGGAGCGTGGCGATGGCAGCTTCGAATTGCAACTCAAATAAGACGCCACGGGAATTTGGCGCCGGCCGGTTCACGTTGCCGTTTTGTCGGGCAGCAGGCGATTGTATTCCTTCTTGACCACCGCGTAGCACTCGCATACCCGCTGCTCCAGCCCCGGGCGGTCGAGAACGACGATATGGCCGCGGCTGTAATGAATCAGGCCGGCCTGCTGCAGATGTCCGGCAGCCTCCGTGACGCCTTCGCGGCGAACGCCCAGCCTGTTGGCGATCAACTCCTGCGTCATCTGCAATTCGTTGACGAGCAGCCGGTCCAGGCTCAGCAACAGCCTGCGGCACAGTTGCTGCTCCACCGAATGGTGACGGTTGCACACGGCGGTCTGCGCCATCTGCGTGATCAGCGCCTGCGTGTAGCGCAGCAGCAGATGCTGCAGCGGGCCGCCGCGTTCGAATGTCTGCTTGAGGACGGCCGCTTTCAGCCGGTAGCCGTGGCCGGCGCTTTGCACCACCGCCCGGCTCGACGTGGTTTCCCCGCCCATGAACAGCGCGATCCCGACCAGGCCCTCGTTCCCGACTACTGCAATTTCGGCGGATGCCCCGTCTTCCATGACATAGAGCAGGGAAACGATGCTGGTGGTGGGGAAATACACGTATCCCTGTTCGCGGTCGGCCTCGTAGACCGACCAGCCGAGCGGCAACGGGAGGTGTTCCAGATGGGGCAGCAGGTGCCCGTAGTTCACTGCGGGAAGCGATGTAAGTATATGATTTTGAATGTTTTTATTGGATTTCGGGGGGGATCATAGAGCACCCTTTCTGCGGTCACTGTTCCGTTGCTGACACAGTCGAATGCCGCACCGAGGCGGCAGGAAAACCCAGAAAAAATTATATATGAAATAAGTGCGCTGGCGCACAGAGCGGTGCGGGGGAAAGGCGGAAAAATATCGCAATGAATCGTGAGCGTATGGAGGGCGCGTGGAAACAGTGAAGCGGGAAATTGAGGGCGCGGCGGGGCCGCCTGACCGCGGATCCGCTGCGTGTGGTCGCCGGCAGGATCCAGACACAGTACGGAATCAAGACAGAAGAAGCGCAGCGTCAGTTCAAGGATTTTCTGCGTCGCAATCGCCGAGGGTATTCCTGCAACCGGTAATGGAGTGGAGGCCGCAGTGGATTTCCTGATGATCAACAAAAATAAATATTTTATGATTTTCTTCCGTCACCTGTTGAACGTGGCGTCAGCTTGCGGCTGCATCGACCGCAAGAACGCTGCCGCTGCAACGGGAAGCGGTACGGGCCTGCATCAAGAGGATTCTACATTCGTGCTTGTTGCGCATGGCGCTGGCGGGCAATGGGATGTGTATGCGAGGGACTTTGACCACCCGATTGCCTCGTTCAACGAGCGGCAGGCCGGCTGCGATTACGCGAGTGATCTCGCGAAGACCAGGAAAGATTCGATGGTTCTGATCAGGGAGTGACAGGGTTCTGCCGCCACCCTGGATCCACCCGCCGCAATCCGGACCCGGTCCGGCTTCTTCATCCGGATGGGACGGTCATGAGGTCATGCGGCGATGTGCACCAGGCTGTATTCGCCAGACCTCGACCGGCCAATTGCTTTCCCGCAGGCGGGCACCTGATGCGCAGTAATACTGCTGATCACCGGGCAGAGCCGGAGCACGGTAACTTCCGTACCAAAAATTTTCGGGGCGCTTTTGATGAAATACAGGAAATTGTTACTGGCTCACGTTAGGCAACGCTGGCGCGCTGCGCGACCTTATCCGTCCCGGCGCGCCGTTGTTGATTTTAAATTTTAAATTTACCTGGAGAATCTGATTATGAAAAAACTTAATCGCTTTTCGTTGTTGCTTGCCGTTGTTGCTTTGACGGCTCTTGTAGGCTGTGCAGGCACATCCACCCGGGAGAGCACGGGGGGCTATGTTGATGACTCCGTGATTACCACGAAGACGAAGGCGGCGATATTCAATGAACCTACGTTGAAATCCGCTGAAATCAACGTCGAGACTTTCAGGGGCGTAGTTCAACTGAGCGGCTTCGTGAGCACTCAGGACAATATCAATAAGGCAGTCTCTGTTGCGCGCGGCGTCAGCGGCGTCACATCCGTCAAGAATGACATGCGACTCAAGTAACAGCGGGCCGTACGCGATTGCGCAGGCAGTTGCAGCGGTAGTGGATAACGATGCGCCGGCAAGACCGGCGCATCGTCCTCATCGTACTCTAGCGGACATTGCGGCTTGGCGTTGGCATGGACGCAAGGCGTAACGGTGCGGGAAAAAATTAAAAGCGGTGCTCCCTTCGCGGGAGATAAACGTCGCCAAGCGCAACGCAACCATCATTATGGAAGGCATCAGCGTGAATAATCCTTACTATCCTTTCCAGCTTCAGCCTTTGTCGTATGACTACGCAGCGCTCGAACCCCATTTCGATGAAAAGACGATACGTATTCACCATGACAAGCATCATCGCGCCTACATCGACAAACTGAATGCTGCCCTGAAGAACCATCCGCAACTGCATGGTATGACAGTAGAAGAATTACTGCGCAATCCGGACCGGGTTCCCGAGGCGATCCGTGCGGAGGTAAGCAATAACGGTGGTGGGCATTTTTACCATCAGTTGTTATGGACCTTGATTGGGCCGCCCCGGGAATCCGTGCCCAAGGGCCAGTTGATGATGGCAATAGACTCGAAGTTCGGGTCGATCGAAGCCTTCCGTGAAAAATTCAATGAGGTGGCAATCCAGCATTTTGCCTCAGGGTGGACGTTTCTGGTCACTGATGCGAGAAGGCAGTCCCTCGAAATCTGTTCGCTGCCCAATCACGAGCGCGTACTCGGCAGCAAGACGGTACTGCTGATCTGTGATGTCTGGGAGCACGCCTATTATCTGAAGTATCAGAACCGCCGGGCCGATTATCTGGCAGGTTGGTGGTCAGTCGTAAACTGGCTGGAAGCTGAGCACCGGTTCGAGCGTCCGGATCATAATGCTGAACTGGAATCGGCGGATGAGAGCGGTAAGACAATCATCGCGGTAACCTAACCGGATCAGGCGCAGGCGCCAAGAAGTATGGGCCCTGGGACTTGGGCGTTTTTCCAGACCGTTGCGGACACTTGTTTTGCCAAGCCGTCAACGCAGGATACGGCTGAGCAGCAAATATTTGGTGAGCGCAACCCCTGCGGACTTTGGCGGGCCTGCTGGCACAGCCTGCTGCGCATCGGCTGAGATGTCGGGCATGATGAGCGGCTCATCACGCACGGTCTCGACTGCGCCGAGCATCAGCCCGTCCGGTGTGCGGATGTTCTTATGATACTGAATCAGCGTGATCACATCTGATTTGTGCTCATTCCGGGATTGTTCGTGCAGGGTGTCGCGATTCTTTTGCGTCATATCTTGGCTGCCAAAAACCTGCCACGACAAGATGACGATCAGCAGAATCCAGAAGAGCAGTTGTGTGGCGTAGGCGAGATGGAACCACGCATTCATGTCGGAAGATGGTCGGTCGGATTTCAAGAGATAGTCTCCGGAAAGATAAGCGGGATGCCGGATTGATCGGCAGATTCACCCAAATTATTGCGTTTATGTCCGGTTGGTCCTGTACGCCAGCGCACACAAGACATGAAAATATTCAGCGCCGGTTATCCCGATGTGCCACATGCCTCAATTGCTTCCGTTTTGCGTACCGTTATGTGCGCCATCGTACGGAAGCGGTTGCAGCATCCGGTTATTTTTATCAAAGTGCGGAGTCCCTGAATTCACAGGGCATCCGGGTCGATGTCTGCAAAGCATGCCGGCGCAGCGGCTTGCCAGCTAAAGCCAGATTCAAGGTTGGCGGTCGGATGGAAATGGATAACGCTGTTCTGCAATGCTACTGATTACTTTTACGACCGGCAGTGCTGAGATGGTGCAAGGGAAATCGCAACAAAAAGAAAAGAGTGTGAGGAATGTCAAGCGTGAAAAGCGGCCTGCGCGGAGAACTGCCACGGAAGATCGTGCTTGGTCGGCGGGTTCTCGTCGCGCTATCGTTGAGCGTGACGTTAGTGGCGCTCAGCGGATGCGAGACCACCACCACCGGCGGCGCAGTTGGCGCGAATCGCTCGCAACTGATGTTGGTGTCGTCTGAGCAGCTCGATCAAATTGCCGCGCAAGCCTATACGAAGTTACGGGCCGACGCGACCCAAAAGGGCGCGCTCAATACCGATCCGGCGCTGACGCAGCGCGTGCGTGCGATTGCCAACCGCATTCAACCGCAGACCGGGGTGTTTCGCTCCGATGCGCCGGGCTGGAAATGGGAAGTCAACGTCATCAGCAGCAACGAGCTCAATGCATTCTGCATGCCCGGGGGCAAGATCATGTTTTATTCCGGGCTGATCAATCAACTCAGTCTGAGCGACGACGAAATTGCAGTTGTGATGGGGCACGAGATCTCGCACGCGCTGCGCGAGCATTCCCGTGAGCAGGTGTCGCAAGCGGTGGCAGCACAGACCGCGATCGGCATAGGCGCCGCGCTATTCGGGCTGGGGCAGGGCTCGGCTGATCTTGCCAATACCGGTTACGAGGCTTTGATCGCCACCCGGTTCAGCCAGAACGACGAAAGTGAAGCAGATCGCATTGGCCTGGAACTGACCGCACGCGCCGGCTACGATCCTCGCGTCGGAGTGACGCTGTGGCAGAAAATGATAGCGGCCAGTCAAGGCGGCCGGCCGCCGGAATTTCTCAGCACGCACCCAACTGAATCCAACCGCATTCAGCAGATTTAATCGCTGTTGCCGACCGTCATGCCGCTCTACGAAGCCGCGCGCCGGCGCCGCTGAAGGCGAAATCGCTTGATGGGAGTGCCGTCCTGGGCATGTTAACCATCGTTTTGCGAGATGGGTTGGACCAAAATCGTCGAGGGCCAATATTTGCATAATGCGCGCCAGCGCACAGATTAGGTCTTGAGTTAGAAGGATGATCCTTCTGTAGATCACGGGCATCGTAGTGATGCTCTTGTTTTCCGCACCGCCACGACTGCAACCGGCGCCGATTCTCTAACAACCATAAGGAATGAAAAAATGAACTGGGATCACATTGAAGGTAACTGGAAGCAATTCAAGGGCAACGTCAAGCAACAGTGGGGCAAGCTCACCGATGATCAGCTCGACGTGATGCTGGGCAAGCGCGATCAGCTCGCAGGAAAAATCGAGGAAACGTATGGCATTTCCATGGACGAAGCGGAAAAGCAACTCGCAGAGTGGCAGGATCGCCAGAAAGAAGTTTGACCGTCCAAATTACGCGACGTGGGAGCGAGCGCTTCCGGCCACGTATCATTACTTAAAAACGCCTAACAAAATGAGGTTCGAATGACTTGGCTTCAGGCCTACCCCCATCCCAACCTTACCGTCAAGCGGCACCGAGGTCCCCCTGAGGGGGAAGGAGTCCATGGGAACCTCCCTCCCCTTCAAGGGGACTTCGGTGCCGCTTGACGGTAGGGCTGGGGTCAAGGGAACACTTGGAGCGAAGCAGGGGATGGGTTTCATCACTCGACCTCATGGTCATTTTGTTAGGCGCTCTAAATCAACATCTGAAGGATTGGCTATGAAGACTATGAACAGGTTCAACATCGGCGCGGTCGCGGTCGGCCTTGCGTTCAGCGCCGACGTGATGGCGCAAAATATGTCGAAGAACGAATACAAGGCCGGCATGGATGGAATTGCCGCCGACTATAAGTCCGCCCATGCGAACTGTGATTCGTTTGCCGGCAATGTGAAAGATCGATGCAGAGCCGATGCCAGGGGGGGTCGAGAAAACCGCCAAGGCCGAGCTTGAATATCGTTACAAACCTACAAATACAACTCGCTATGAAGCGCGTGTCGCCAGGGCGCAAGCTGATTACTCGGCAGCCAAGGAACGGTGCGACGACAAGGCCGGCAACGTTAAAGATGTCTGCCTGAAGGAGGCTAAAGCGGCGGAGATTACTGCCAAGGCCGACGCCAAGGCGCAAATGAAAATATCCGATGCGAACAATACTGCGAACCAAAAGTCCAGTGCCGCGCATATGAGGGCAGATGATAAAGCGGCCAATGCGCAAAATGTCGCCAATCAGAAGTCCAGTGCCGCACACATGAGAGCTAATGAGCAGGCAGTCGAGGCGCGCAAGGACGCAGCGGAAGTCAAGCGTAACGCCGATTTCGCGGTTGCGAAGGAAAAATGCGATGTGTATTCGGGTGACGCCAAGGATTCGTGTTTGAACCAGGCGAAAGCGCAGTTCGATAAATCGTAATTGGGCACCTCTATAAATTCACCAAACCCCGTTCGGGCTGAGCCCTTCGACAAGCTCAGGACAGGCGCTGTCGAAGACTTTAGCTAATAAAAACAACAACTTAGCGAGAAGACCCTTCGACAAGCTCAGGGCGAACGGTAATTTATAGAGGTGCCCAATTGTAATTATTGGTCGGGCATGCATCAGGAGATCAGTGCGATACCTGCCCGTTCGATCCGGTACGAATTGTTTTATTTCATATTCATGAAGTTAGAAAAAGGGTAATCCAATGAAAACCATGCAAAAGTTTGTGGCCAGTGCGGTTGTTGTTACAGCGTTACTCGGCTTGGGCGGTTGTGCCGGCATGTCAACGCAGGACAAGAATACTGCGATCGGCGCAGGTGTTGGCGCAGTTGGTGGTGCAGTCCTTACGGGCGGCAGCGCGGTCGGAACAGTCGGTGGTGCGGCGGTCGGCGGCCTTATCGGCAATCAGGTTGGCAAAGATAAATAATCAGGAGATGCACATGACAAGGCCAGGCAAGAGTGTCGCTGCGGTATTGGTGGTAGGTTTTCTGTTTGCAGTGCTATCCGGTTGCGGGAAGGAAGGCCCGGCAGAACGCGCCGGCAAGGCGATGGACAAGGCGGTAGAGAACGCGGGACAGCAGATTGAAAAGGCGGGTGAAAAAATTCAGGATGCTGCAAAAGACGCCAAGAAATAATGGTAAGGGCCTGTTAACAATCATTTCGTGAGATACGTTGTGACCAAAATTGTCGCTGGCAAGGCGCTTACCGCAACCCATATCGCGAATATGGGCCAGGTAAGTAACGCGGCCAGCGGCGATTTTGGTCACAACAGGTTAGTGGATCATTGCGCGACAGCAGCCGTGTCCTGGCGGTACTGCACATCGGAGAGCAGGCGGCTCAATTCCTTTTTGACTACCGCGTAGCACTCGCATGCACCGGCTTCCAGTCCGGATCGGTCACGCACGGTAATGTGACCGCGGCGGTTGAGAATTAACCCGGCGTCCTGCAATTTTCCGGCGGCCTCCGTAATGCTTTCCCGGCGCACGCCGAGCATGTTGGCAATCAATTCCTGCGTCATGGTCAACTCATTCGAAGGCAATCGATCGAGGGTCAACAACAGCCACCGGCACAGTTGCTGCTCTACCGAATGGTGCCGGTGGCAGGCCGCGGTCTGGAACATCTGTGTGACCAGCGCCTGGGTATAGCGCAGCAACAAACGCTGCATCAGCCCGGCGCGATTGAATTCCTCCTTCAGCAACTTCGCTGGTAGCCGGTAACCGTGCCCCCCGGTCTGCACCATGGCCGAGCTGGGCGTGGTATCACCTCCCATGAACAGGGAAATGCCGACTACGCCTTCATTGCCCACCCCTGCGGATTCGGCTGACGCACCGGACGCCATGACATAGTGCAGCGACACTATGGCGGTAGTGGGGAAATAGGCATGCTGCAACTGTTCGCCAGGTTCATAGAGAACGTGACCGAGCAGCATCGGGACCAGTTCCAGATGGGGCGCCAGACACTCGAATTCCGCCGTGGGCAGGGCGGCGAGAAGATGGTTTTGACTCGGGCTGTGGGGTGATGACATGAGGAACTATCGAAACCCTGTGTTCTATTGCTTTGCAGTGATTTCCACGCCGATTCCACGGTAACCGATGAAGCGGCAGGCCTGGGTGAACATCGGCTCCCCGCTCACCCGGAAATTTTGTTGCGAGCCATCGGCATTGACGCGGCTGAAGGCGAAATCCAGGAAGGGCTGCCGGGCGGCAATGGTTGCCTGCAGTAATTTCCGCTCCGCCTCATTCCAGCCTGCCGCCTGAACAGCGCCTGCTGCTCCCGCCAAGGGCTCGACCCGGATGCCGAGCATCTCCAGGACCGGGCCGGAAACCTTGGTGAAGCTCCCGTTCTCGTCCTGCTCCCAGTACCAGTCGGAGGCCAGTTCGGTCAGACTGCGATAGCGGGCTTCGCTTTCGCGCAGTTCGGCGGTCCGTTCCTGCACCGCCCGTTCCAGCTCCTTGCTGTAATTATCGAGTTTTTTGTACAACAGACGCACTTCCAGCATGTTGTGGATGCGCGTCTTGACTTCGACCAGATCGAACGGCTTGCTGATGAAATCCTTCGCGCCGGCTTGCAACGCGCGCAGCTTGTGGCCGGGTTGGGCGGTGATCACGAGGACCGGAAGATAGCCGTCCGCAGCATTGGTCTTGAGGCCCTCCATCACTTGGAACCCATCCATGCCGGGCATCTGCAGGTCGAGCAGGATCAGGTCGTAGCCGTTCTTGCGGTGCAGCGCGCAGACTTCGAGCGGATTCATGGTCGAGGCAACGCGGGTGTAGCCGGCCTCGCCCAGCATGCTCTCGAGCAAGCTGACGTTGCTCTCCTGATCGTCGACGATCAGGACGCTGGCGTTGAGAATGTCGGATGCACTGACCATCATGCTTGTTCCTTTTGAGCTGCGCGGTCTGCTGCCGTTTTCGCAAATTTCAGCGCCGCGTCCAGCGCATCCATGAACTGGTTGACCTTGATGGGTTTGGTGACATAGTTGAAGAATCCGGCCTCGAGGCCTTTCGCGATGTCGTGCGGCATCGCATGGGCGCTCAACGCGATGATGGGGATATGCGCCGTTGCCGTGTCCGCGCGCAGGATTTTCATGGCTTGGATCCCGCTGATGCCGGGCAGGTTGATGTCCATCAAAATCACCTCCGGCTGGTAGGCGCGCGCATATTCGACGCCAAGATTGCCGTCCGCCGCGCTGAGCAGGCGCAGGTCTGGGCGGCGCCCAATGATTTGCTCGACCAGTTCCAGGTTGGCCGGATTGTCTTCCACATAGAGGAGCGTGCGCAGCGGCGTGCCCGCGGGCATCTGCGGCCGCGTAAGCGCCGTAAGCTTGGCTTCCAAAGCCGCAAGCTGCGGTGCGGTCGCTAGGCTGAATTCGACCCAGAACACGCTGCCCACCCCGACGGTGCTGTCCGCGCCAATAGCACCGCCCATCAGTTCAACCAGCCGCTTGGTCATCACCAGGCCGATGCCCGTGCCTTCCTCCGCGCTCGCCTCCTTGCCCAGACGATTGAACGGCTGGAACAACTGCGCAACCAGCTCAGGCGCCAGTCCCGCACCGGTGTCGCGGACGCTGATGCGAATCGAATCCTGGGGGCTCAGGCTGTATTCGACGGCAACCGTGCCTCCCGGTTTGTTGTACTTGATGGCGTTGAACAGCAGGTTGATCAGAACCTGTTTGATCCGGGTGCGGTCGGCCTTGACAAAGTAGGGGATTTCGAGGCGCGGAAACGTCATGCCAATGCCGCGCTTCTGCGCCTGCGGCTCGATCATGGCCCGGCACTCGAGCATGAGATCGACCAGCGAGACCGGCTCCGAGGACAGGATCAATTTGCCCGACTCGATCAGCGAGAGATCGAGGATTTCGTTGATCAGCTCCAGCAGGTACCAGCCGGCCTTGAGAATCTGGTCAATGTTGCGCTTCTGCGAGGGCGTCGGGGACGGCGAGCCGGACTCCACGAGTTGGGCGAAACCGAGAATCGCATTGAGCGGCGTGCGCAATTCATGGCTCATGCTGGAGAGAAAATCCGATTTCGCGAGATTGGCTTTTTCCGCGGCGGCCATGGCCGCGTTCAGTTCCGATTCGACGCGCTTCCTCACGGAATTGTCGGTGCCGATCAGCAGGTAGCCGATGAGGTCGCCATAGTCGTCGCGCAGCGCGGTGATCGACACGATGGCCGGAAAGCGGCGGCCGGCCTTGTGGATATAGGTCAATTCATAGATGTCCACGATCCCGCGCGAGGCTTTGAAAGCCAGCGCCCCGAAGCCCGGCGCAATGGGGGTGCCGAGTTCGCGGCTCAGCGCCTGGGCGCGCGCCGTCACTTCCTGCGGATCGTGCAGATCGCTCGGGCTTATCTTGTTCACGACTTCGTCGGCCAGATAGCCCAGCATGCGCTCGGCGCCGACATTGAATAACTGGATGATGCCTTTCTCGTCGGTGGCGATGATCGAGAAATTGGCGCTGGTGAGAATCGCGTTCTGCAACGCCCCTGCCATAAGCAATGCATCCCGGCGTCCAGTGTCGGTGGCAGCGTCGGCAGGGGTGGGATCGTTTCTTGCTTCAGACATGCTTAATTTCCGTGAATAGTGTGTAACGATCCGGCAGTGGAACTGTGCCTGTCGGAGCGGCAATAGGAGAATCCGATCCCCGCAATCGGACGAAAACGGCACCTTTCCCAACGTGAGTGTGGATATTCAGGGCCATTTCAGCGGGTGTCTGTGTGCTGGCGCACACAAGCGGGTCGATGATATCTTGATATTTCCGGATTGGGTCAAGTAACAGGCCTAGGCCAGTCACGGCGCATCACCCGTAAACATCATCTGACCTGCTGTGATCGATTGGGTTCGGCGCTACCTGGCCCGGCACCCGGACCGGCAGTTGGCCATTCCGCGAGCCTGAAAGCAGTTTAGAGTCGATTTCGCATATTATGTGCTCCAACGCACGGGAAGTGCCGCGCCCAAAAGACACCATCGGCGGGACGGTTTATGTAATCCTGCCGGATAAACAATCGGTCCATTGAAAATACTTTCCGTTGGAAAGTTTCAGAGCGTTTACGCTCGAAGTAGCGTTCGCCAGAAGGAATTGAACCGTGTCTAAGACTACTAAAAACATTGATTCCTCTGCTATCCACACAGTCGCTGGCCCGGTGGATGTCCTCGTCGAGGACCGACGACAAGAAGCCCTGCTTAGAGCGGGGGCCTTGCAGAGCGCGATTTTCAACAGCGCCAACTTCTCCAGCATCGCCACCGACGCCAAGGGTGTTATTCAGATCTTCAACGTCGGCGCCGAGCGCATGCTGGGCTACACGGCCGCCGAAGTGATGAACAAGATCACCCCGGCCGACATTTCCGATCCCCAGGAAGTAG
>Ga0209491_10003779_pt1 | contig 24400 bp, 25 predicted proteins | sample BON02_FD_187213 | JGI IMG/M metagenome (GOLD analysis project Ga0209491, IMG submission 187213) | Freshwater microbial communities from Lake Bonney liftoff mats and glacier meltwater in Antarctica - BON-02 (SPAdes) (version 2) | ecosystem: Environmental > Aquatic > Freshwater > Ice > Glacier...
TGGGTCTGTTTAATTAAAGGGCAAGCGGGGAGCATCATGTTACCCATGCTGCGTCCGGAAGTTCTCTTTTTAACAGGTCATGGTCTTGCCTCCCTGGATTTCATAGGCTTCACCCCAAACCTCGCTCTGCAAGCAACAAGGAGTTAAGCATGGACTCACTCGCGATCTTCGCCACCATGGATGCCATCGTCATGGCCCGCATTCAGTTTGCGGCGAATATGACGTTTCACATCCTGTTCCCGACCATCAGTATTTCACTCGGCTGGGTGCTGCTGTTTTTCAAGCTGCGCTTTGTTAAAACCGGGCAGCAGCACTGGATGGATGCCTACCAATTTTGGGTGAAGATTTTTGCACTGACTTTTGCGCTCGGCGTGGTCAGTGGCATCACCATGAGCTTTCAGTTTGGCACCAACTGGCCGGGCTTTATGCAAAAGGTCGGCAACATCGCTGGCCCGCTGCTGGCGTATGAGGTGCTGACAGCGTTCTTTCTGGAGGCCACCATGCTGGGTGTGATGCTGTTTGGCCGCGAGCGTGTGAGCGAGCGTATGCACACCACCGCCACGTTGCTGGTGGCGGGCGGCACCACGCTGTCGGCCTTCTGGATATTGGTTTTGAGTTCATGGATGCACACGCCTGCCGGGTTTGAAATGATCAACGGTCAGGCGCACGTGACCAGCTGGTTTGAAGTGATTTTCAACCCTTCGTTTCCCTACCGCTTCACGCACATGATGCTGGCCTCTGGCTTGACTGTTTCATTTCTGGTGGCGGGACTATCCGCCTACCGCTGGCTGCGCAATGACCGGGGTGCGGAGGTGATGGCCGCGCTTAAAACCGGCGTGTATTTGGCCGCTGTGTTGATACCGCTGCAAATCATCGCGGGTGATTTGCATGGCCTGAACACGCTGGAATATCAGCCCGCCAAGCTGGCCGCCATGGAAGGCATCTGGAAAACCGGAAAAGGCGTACCGGCTATTTTGTTTGCGCTGCCGGATGAAAAAACAAAGTCCAACCGCTACGAGATAGCGATTCCAAAACTGGCATCGCTTTACCTCACACACAGCCTGGATGGTGAAGTCAAAGGCCTCGACCAGTTTGAGGGCAAACACCCGCCTGTAGCGCCCGTGTTCTGGGCCTTTCGCATCATGGTGGGGGTGGGGCTGTTGATGCTGATGGTGAGCTGGAGTACGGCGTTGACATTTAAACCCTGGAAGAAAAACGCAAGCAGCACGCTGCAAACCTGGCGGGCGCGGGTGCTGGTAGCCATGACGTTTGCGGGCTGGGTAGCGCTGATTGCTGGCTGGTACACCACCGAAATTGGCCGGCAACCATGGTTGGTGTCGGGTGTGTTGACGACGGCGCAAGCGGCATCTACTGTGGTCACCGCACCAAAGATTGCTCTGACCCTGGTGCTCTATCTTGCGATTTATGTCGCGCTCATCACGGCCTATGTGTCGGTGCTGTTTTATCTGGCGCGCGGCAAAAGCATCGCCAACAAACCGATCACGCTGGAGGGCTATGTACATGTTTGACACCCTGTTTGCAGGTGCGCCTGCTTTGACTTCTGTGGCGGGTTGGATGCCGATTGCATTTATGGTCGTCATGGGGCTTGCCATGCTGGCCTATGTGATTCTGGATGGCTATGACCTCGGCGTGGGTATGCTGATGCGCCGCGCCAGCGACGACGACAAAGACATCATGATTGCCAGCATTGGCCCGTTCTGGGATGCGAATGAAACCTGGCTGGTGCTGGGCGTTGGCATCATGCTCACCGTGTTCCCGCTGGCGCATGGTGTGATTCTGGGAGCGCTGTATTTGCCTGTGACCGCGATGTTGATTGGCCTGACGCTGCGCGGCGTGGCGTTTGACTTTCGGGTCAAGGCACGGGCTGCGCACAAGCCGTTGTGGAACCGGGTTTTTTACACTGGCTCGTTGCTGGCAAGCTGGAGCCAGGGCTATATGCTGGGCTCACTCATCACAGGCTTTGCATCCACCGGCTGGACGATTGTTTTCAACGCAGTGATCGGGTTGGCGCTGGTCGCCGCCTACTGCCTGCTGGGCGCGGGCTGGCTCATCATCAAGACCGAAGGCGCGCTGCAATTGCAAGCCGTGCGCTGGGCGCGCGGCAGTTTGCTCTTCACCATGGCTGGCATTGCTGCAATTTCAATCGCCACGCCGCTGGTCAGCCAGGCGATTTTTGCCAAGTGGTTTTCGTTTCCATTCATCGTTTTGTTGCTGCCGATTCCGGTGACCACTGGCGTGTTGTTCTGGGTGATCTACCGCAGCCTGCAACGCCTGCCCGTGCGGCTAGCGCAAGGCAGCGAGTACGGTGCGTGGGTACCCTTTGGCGCAACGGTGGGTGTGTTCATCCTTGCGTTTTACGGGCTGGCCTACAGCCTGTTCCCGTGGCTGGTGATTGACCGCATCAACATCTGGCAAGCCGCGACATCGTCAGAAGCGATGACGGTTATTTTTGCTGGCGCTGCCGTCGTGCTGCCGGTGATTGTGGGCTACACGGTGTTTGCGTACCGGGTGTTCTGGGGCAAGAGCGCTGCGCTGAAATACTAGGCAAACAGGCCCTTCAGCCGCCATTTTCCAGCGTGAAGCTGGCGTTGCGGTCTTGCCCCAGCAGGGCCACCATCTGCGGTAATGCGGCTTGCAGCTCCGCCTTCAGGGTGTGCGGTGGGTTGATGATGAACATGCCACTGGCGGGCAAGCCGGGGCGAATGACCGCGCCATCGGCATCGCTCATCAGCTTGCTTGATTTAACGGTCAAAACCGCATTCAGCCAGCTCCGGGAACTTTTTACGGCAAGCGTTTTGAGCTTGCGCGGCAGGTCGTGCGCCTCCGGCCTTGGAATAACCGGGTACCAGACCACATAGGTGCCGGTGGCAAAACGTTTGACGGCATCAAGCATACAGGCCACAACGCGCGGGTAATCGGACTTGATTTCGTAGCTCGGATCACATAGCACCAGCGCGCGGCGGGAGGGTGGCGGCAAAAAGGTTTTCAGCACCTCAAAACCGTCTTCACGCGAAACCGACACCTGGCGACCCACGCCGAGCTGCTCGATGTTGCCAGTCAGTGATTTGAAGTCAGTGGGGTGTAGTTCAAATAGCTTGAGCTTGTCGCGGCCACTCAAAAATTGTTGGGCTATGAAGGGTGAGCCGGGGTAGATTTTCAGGTGATGCGCATCGCCGGTCTCGGCAAACTGTGGGTTCAGGCCGCGCAATACGTTGGCGTAGGCCTCCAGAGCGGGTGCAAGTTGGGTGGGTTGGGTCGGAGATGCTATTGTTTTGGGAGCTGATCGTGCCCGTATTGATTGAGTTTCAGCCACTTTTAGAGGTGAAAATAGCTTAAAAACCCCCTCTTTTGCCTCGCCGCTGGTCTCGGTATAGTCGCCATCGAGCCGGTACAGCCCGGCACCTGCATGGGTGTCAATGACGCTCAAAGCAGTGTCTTTGCCGCACAAATACTTTAAAAGTGCGATCAGGGTGGTGTGTTTCAGGACATCAGCATGATTGCCGGCATGAAAGGCGTGTCGATAAGAAAACATGGGGACGCTTCTGTAAATTCATTTTTCGGGCGAATTGCGGCGTTGCGCGGTGCTTGCACTTCATTCCGACAACGCAGTTGCAGTGAAGACTAACTTGTACCCAAGTTACGTCGTAACTAAAATCTGAATTTTCAGAAGCGCCCGCAAAGCCATCGTACCCCCTATAGGGGTCTGAATCTCCTAAATATTGACGTAAGCCCCTGATTATTCGTATAATCCAAGGCTCTGCAGCGCACCAGTGGTTCCGCGGCGGAGCAGCAAACCAGCTTGTCTGGTGCGCGGATCCCCACCTAAGAGGTTCTCATTAGAGGAACGCCGACCGTGGAAAAGAACCCGACAAACCCTTCCCCTTAAAGAGAAAACTCATGAAAACCTTCAGCGCCAAACCCGCTGACGTGACGCACGAGTGGTTTGTGATTGACGCGACCGACAAGGTCCTCGGACGAGTAGCCAGCGAAGTTGCTCTCCGTTTACGCGGCAAACACAAGGCCATTTATACGCCTCACGTCGATACCGGTGACTTCATCGTCATCATCAACGCATCCCAGTTGCGTGTGACCGGTGCCAAATCGACCGACAAGATTTACTACCGTCACTCCGGTTATCCAGGCGGCATCAGTGCCACCAATTTCCGTGACATGCAGACCAAATTTCCAGGCCGTGCCTTGGAAAAAGCCGTCAAGGGCATGCTGCCAAAAGGCCCCCTTGGCTACGCCATGATTAAAAAGCTCAAGGTCTATGGTGGTGCAGAGCACCCGCATACGGCCCAGCAGCCCAAGGTGCTTGAAATTGCAGGCATATCCGCCAACGCACAACGGGAGTCAGCCAAATGATTGGTGAATGGAACAACGGCACCGGCCGCCGCAAATCAAGCGTCGCCCGCGTGTTCATTAAAAAAGGCACTGGCAAAATCACGATCAATGACCGTGACATCCGGGTCTTCTTCGGTCGCGAGACCTCGATCATGATCTGTCGCCAGCCCCTGTTTCTGACCAACCACGTCGAGACGTTTGACATCATGATCAACGTCCACGGCGGCGGCGAGTCCGGCCAGGCCGGTGCAGTGCGCCACGGCATTACCCGTGCGCTGATTGACTATGACGCAGCACTCAAGCCAGCCTTGAGCCAGGCTGGTTTTGTAACGCGCGATGCGCGTGAAGTCGAGCGTAAGAAAGTCGGTTTCCGTTCAGCTCGCCGTCGCAAGCAGTTCAGCAAGCGTTAATTCGTGTGTTCCGGTTTTTGCCGGATAGAAAAGCCGCCCGGTTTGCGCTTGGCGGCTTTTTTCATGGCTGCCCTGTATGGGTGCACAATGCCTAGGGACCCTCTGCATAACTCTCTGCGGTCTGTGATTGCGCGGGCTCGAGCGGTCCGCCGCGTTGTTTTTCTTGCCAATAGCTGGGCTATTGACTGCAAAAAGACGCCTTGCGGCCCATCTCGATCCGCACACCACAGCCGCGCCAGAGTTATGCAGAGGGTCCCTGCCCGAGTAAAAACCAGACACAAGCTTTTGAAATTCCGCCTGTTTCGCCGTCGCCTGACCATCAGTTCGCCCCGTATGTCTGTGCGTAGCGGTCTGCCTTGGCCTGTGCGTTGGATACTGGGCGCTGTGATGCTCGGGTTTTCAGCCGCCATTGCCTTGTGGGTTTTTGAGTTTGGCAAAGGTATTGCCGGCCTTGATACCGATTCGAAGGAAGAGCTTCAATCATTGCGGGCGGAAGTCGTTCAACTGCGCGCTGACCGCGAGAGGGCACAGTCCATTGTCAACACTTCTGGCAGTCTGCTAACGGCTGAAAAGGCCGCGCAGGAGAAGATGGCGGGGCAAATACGCCAGTTGGAGGCTGACAATCTGCTGCTCCGCGATGACCTTGGCTTTTTTGAAAAGCTGCTCCCTGCAGCGGGTGCAGGTGGTGTGTCTATCCGTAGTCTGCAGGCCGAAAAACTGTCGGCAACCCAGCTCAAATGGCAGCTGTTGGTGATCCAGCCGGTTAAGGGCGCAGCTGATTTCAATGGCAAGCTGGACATGACCATCAACGGCACGCTTGCCGGCAAGCCGTGGATGGTCAATTTGCCGGGCGGGGCACAAGTCCTGCAATTCAAGCAATACCGACGGATTGAAGGGGTGCTCGATTTGCCGCCTCAAGCCATGGTACAAACCATAACCGCCAAAGTTCTGGAGGGAACGGTTACCCGCTCGGTCCAGACCTTCAAGCTCAAGTAGTTGCTCAAGGGCACTTCTAGAAATTCAGATTTTCGGGATGAAGTGCAAGGCGCACGGCGCGGAGCAACCGGAATGTACTTCAGGTACATGAGGATTGCGAGCACCGCGCAACGCAGCAATTCGCCCGAAAAATGAATTTATAGAAGTGCCCTCAAGACCCATACCTATACAGGATTGACATATGTTCGGCAAAAAAAAGCAGCCTCTCATCAAAAGTCTGATCGCTCAAGGCTCCTGCATTGAGGGTAATCTGAAGTTCACGGACGGTCTGCGCATTGACAGCGAAGTCATTGGTGATATTTGTGCCAACGAGGGCAGCCCCAGCATTCTGGTGATCAGCGAATCCGCCACCGTGGTCGGGCGTATTTTTGCCGACCACGTCATCATCAATGGCCGTGTGATGGGATCTGTTCATGCTTCGGAATTGCTGGAATTGCAGCCAAAAGCCAAGATTGAGGGTGACGTGTCTTACAAGGCCCTTGAAATGCACCAGGGTGCCGTCATCTTTGGAAAGTTAAGGCCGATCATTCAAGGGGAAGCAGAAAAGTCTATTTTGGAGCTGGCCGCAAACAACATCTGAGGAGTTATTGGGGTCAGACACCAATTTCGCTGCGGTGCATCTGGGTTATTGGGGTCAGACGCCAATTTCATTGCGATGCAGAGCATCGCACCCGGAGGGCGTGCCAAAGGCACGATGAATTTGGACTCTGACCCCAAAAACCCAGCCGTAGGCTTGGCGAATTTGGGCTCTGACCCCAATAACTCCGTGGTTGATCGACTTGCTGTAGGATGTGCAGACGAGCTTTAAACGCTCGCTGAATCGCTTTTAGGGCACTTCTAGAAATTCAGATTTTTGGGATGAAGTGCAAGGCGCAAGGCGCACGGAGCGCAGGAACCGGAACGTACTTCAGGTACGTGAGGATTTCGAGCACCGCGCAACGCAGCAATTCGCCCGAAAAATGAATTTATAGAAGTGCCCTTAAGTTTATTGGAGTCCATCATGAATGCCGTTGCTGAAAATATCCAAATCGAAATGCCTGCCCCGTTTGTCTTTTCCGACAGCGCTGCCAGCAAGGTTGCAGAGTTGATTGCCGAAGAAGGCAATCCCGACTTGAAGCTGCGCGTTTTTGTGCAGGGCGGCGGCTGCTCCGGTTTCCAGTACGGTTTTACCTTCGACGAGATCACCAACGAAGATGACACGACTATGACCAAAAACGGGGTGTCGCTGCTGATTGATGCGATGAGCTACCAATACTTAGTCGGCGCTGAAATTGACTACAAAGACGACCTCGAAGGCGCACAGTTCGTGATCAAAAATCCAAATGCCACCAGCTCTTGTGGTTGTGGGTCCAGCTTCTCGGCCTGATTTTTGTCAAAGACTAGGCGGGATAAATCGCCCCCAACACCCGCAGCCCTCTGGCCCCGGTAACGCCGGGCAAGTTGCCAGCCTCACGCCGCACAGTCCGGCGCGCAAGCCATGCAAATGCAGCAGCTTCAACCTGCATGACGCCTAAGCCATGCGCATCCGACGTGCTGACGCGAACACCGGCAAGGCCAGCCTGTAGGCGTTCCAGAAAATAGCGGTTAAACGCACCACCACCACAGACGATCAGTTGTTTGCTATCTTTTGCATAGCGAGTTACGCCCGCAATACAAGCGCTGGCAGTGAATTCTGTTAATGTGTTCTGGATATCTTCAGGGCGTTCACTGGTTTCATTAGAGAATGCGGCCAGTTTTGTGGCCAGCCATTGCAGGCTGAACAAGTCCCGGCCAGTGCTCTTGGGTGGTGGCTTGGAAAAGTAGGGCTCATCCAGCAAGCGGGCCAACAGCGTGGGCAGCAGCTTGCCGCTGGCAGCCCAGGAACCGCCTGCATCAAAGGGCTGGCCAGTGTGTTGCTGGCACCAGGCATCCATCAGCGCGTTGCCGGGGCCGCAGTCAAAGCCCGTTACGGCAGTGGCAGTGGCATCCTTCGGCGGCAGCACGCTCAGGTTGGAAATACCGCCTATGTTGAGTACCGCCACAGCGTGGTCTGATCCGCCAAATACGCTTTGATGGAATGCCGCTACCAGTGGTGCGCCTTGACCGCCTGCTGCGATGTCGCGGCTGCGAAAATCTGCCACTACATCAATGTCGGTCAACTCGGCCAGCAAAGCAGGGTTGTTGAGCTGCAGTGTGTAGCCTGCACCCTGTGCATCGCTCGAAGTTCTCTGTGGCTGGTGGCGAACTGTTTGGCCGTGCGCACCAATGGCTGCAATTTGTGGGGCAGAAATTTTGTGGTTTGTCGTGGCCAGTAACAGATCACTGACAACCTTGGCGTAAACCGCTGCAATCTGATTGCCTGCGACGGCAGCGCGATGTAGTTCGTTGTCTGTCGGGGAATTAAGAGCCAGTAGCTCGGCTCGAAAGTCGTGGCTAAAAGGCCGACTTGCAAAGGCTATAACCTGAAGGTTTTTTTCCGAAAAATCAACCAGCACACCGTCGACACCATCAAGCGAAGTGCCTGACATCAGGCCGATGTAGTACTCGCTCACTCTGTCCGCGTTTGACTAATCGTCGCCGCTGCTTGCAACTCGGTTTTCACAGTCGTAGCCAGTTGCCTGAACAGTGGCAATGCGGCTGTCGAAACCGGAATCGTCTCGCTTTGCTTGGCAATGGTCATCGGGTCTTTCTGTGTGCCATTGACGCGAAACTCAAAATGCAGATGCGGGCCGGTCGCCCAGCCGGTAGAGCCAACCAGACCAACCGTCTGGCCCTGGCTGACGCTTTGGCCGCGCCGCACCGAGAGTTTGCTCAGGTGCGCATACACCGTTTCGTGGCCGTTGCGGTGCCCGACGAACACGACGTTGCCATAACCGTTTTGGCGACCTGCAAATTTAACCACGCCATCACCGACGGTTCGCGCCGGCGTACCGGTGGTGGCTGCAAAATCAGTGCCTAAATGGGCTTTCCATTTTTTCAGAATCGGGTGAAAGCGCATTGAAAAACCGCTGCTGATGCGTGAAAACTCGACTGGCGAGCTGAGGTAGGCACGGCGCAGGCTTTGGCCGTCCGGTGTGTAGTAACTTCCCTTGTTGGCAGCGCCGCTTCCGTCCTTGCCCGGAGGTTGGAACCACATGGCTTGAAAAGTCTTGCCTGCGTTGACGAATTCTGCCGACAGCACACGGCCGGTACGCAGTGCCTCGCCATCGGCTTCCAGTGCTTCATAGACCACGTTAAAGCGGTCACCCTTGCGCAGGGCACGCCGGAAATCAATGTCGTTTGAGAAAATCTCTGCCACCTGCACGGCCACGCCGTCCGGAATGTGCGCTTCATCGGTTGCGGCAAACAGCGATGTCTGGATGTTTCCGCTGGCCAGGCGGGATGTGGCAACGTAAGACGCGGTCTCCACGCGGGAAGTCCAGCCGGCTTCGTTACGCTCCACCACCAACCGCTTGAACAGCGCATCGTCATTAGTAGGCCAGCGCATACTGAGTTTGAGCAACTGCTGGCTGTCGCTGGCTTCAGCCGTGACGTTTTTTCCAGGGCGGCCAGCCAGTACCACGCGCGCATTGGCATCGCTGCGCAAAAAGGCGGCAGCAGCTGCATCGTCGATGTTCAGACGTTTGAGTAGCGTATCGAAGGTGTCGCTGCTGCGAGTGCTTTCGGTACGGAAAAGCTTGAAGCGGAAGTCTGCAAGTACCTCGGTTTGCGCCTGCGTTGGCAAGGCCTGAACGATTTGCAGTACCTCGCGGACTGGTAGATTGGATGCATCGGGTGCCAGGGGCGCGACACCGAACGCCGTCACACCTGTCCCTAGCAACAATACTGCCAGGCTGGTGGCGACTCGCTTCGAGTGGTGGCTCAGGCTTTGAGCAACGGATGAAGACAAGCGGGGAAGAACTTGAAAAACAGTTATCAGGCTCAAAACAGACTTTCAGCAAAATTGCGTCTGGCCGCAGGGTTAATGTTCAGGCTAAGAGGGTTATTGGACTCTGACCCCAAAAACCCTCTAAACCGGACTCAAAACTTCTTTGTCCTGATCAGTAATTTGCGGGCCACTAAAATGGCGGGCTAATGCAGGAGAGGGGTAATTATATCTGTCGGACACCAATCCGACAACCAGCACTCCAGACAGACACGTGAAAAACCCTTATGAATCAAGCGCTTGTTACAAATTATCCCGTGACTGACCGTGTAAAGACGGCTTTGGCCGTGTCACTGCGCGGCTGCGAGGAGTTAATCCCCCAGGACGAGTGGGTCAAAAAGCTCGCCAGAGCCGAGGCTACAGGCGTACCGTTGCGTATCAAACTGGGGCTTGATCCGACCGCGCCCGACATCCATATCGGCCACACCGTGGTGCTGAACAAAATGCGGCAGTTGCAGGATCTGGGGCATAGCGTCATTTTCCTGATTGGCGACTTCACAAGCCTGATTGGCGACCCGTCTGGTCGCAACACCACCCGTCCGCCGCTCACGCCAGAGCAGATCAAGGTCAACGCAGAAACCTATTACCGGCAGGCCAGCCTGGTGCTGGACCCGGCCAAAACCGAGATCCGCTACAACAGCGAGTGGTGCGACCCTTTGGGCGCGCGCGGCCTGATCCAGCTGGCTTCGCGCTACAACGTGGCGCGCATGATGGAACGCAATGACTTCCATGACCGCTTCAAGGCTGGCACGCCCATCAGCGTGCATGAGTTTTTGTACCCACTGATGCAGGGCTATGACTCGGTGGCGCTCAAGAGCGACCTGGAACTCGGCGGCACCGACCAGAAGTTCAACCTGCTGATGGGGCGTCACCTGCAGGTCGAATACGGGCAGGAGCCACAGTGCATTTTGACCATGCCGCTGCTCGAAGGGCTGGACGGCGTGGAGAAAATGTCAAAAAGCAAGAACAACTACATCGGCATTTCAGAAGAGCCCAACAGCATGTATGCCAAGGTACTGAGCATTTCCGATGTGCTGATGTGGAAGTGGTACACCTTGCTGTCATTTAAAAGCGAAGCGGATATTGCTGCCCTCAAAGCTGAAGTAGCGGCGGGGCGCAACCCGAAAGATGCCAAGGTCGCATTGGCAAAAGAAATCACCACCCGCTTTCACTCGGCGCTTGCCGCAGATGCGGCGGAGCAGGACTTTATCAACCGCAGCAAGGGCGGCGTGCCGAATGAGATTGACGAGCTTGCTTTATCCGGTGCGCCCATGGGAATAGCTGCGCTGTTGAAGGCGACTGGCCTTGCCAGCTCGGGCGGCGATGCCAACCGTTTGATTGAAGGCGGCGGTGTAAGGGTTGACTCAAACGTGGTCAGCGACAAGGCGCTCAAACTGGATGCCGGGATTTATGTGCTGCAGGTCGGCAAGCGCAAGTTCGTGCGGGTAACGCTGAACTAGCAACGCCCGTTTTTATTAGGCTGCAGGCTTTTTAGACATTGAAAGTGCTTAAAAATACGGATTTTTAATGCCCAGGCCAGCCAATATCGCCACTTCGCGTGCCTCCATGGCGCTAGCATCCGCCGCGCTGGTTTCGTGGTCCCAACCCTGCGCGTGCAGCGTGCCATGCACCAGCAAATGGGCGTAATGCGCTTGCAGTGTTTTTTTGTTTTCTTTCGCTTCCCTGGCAATGACGGGTGCGCATAACACCAGGTCAGCCGTCACGATGGGCGCTTGTGTGTAATCGAAAGTCAGCACGTTGGTGGCGTAATCTTTTTGCCGATAGTCGCGGTTCAGCGCCTGGCCTTCTTCGGCATCCACAATGCGCACGGTGATCTCGGCATCGCTGCTCAGTGCGTGGCGAATCCAGCGCGCGACGCTGTGGCGCGGCAGTGCGGCGCGGTGCCGCTTGGCATCTTTCAGGTCGCCAAACTGTAGTGAGAGCTGAAGGTTTTTAAGAGCCATTTTTAATCCTGACACGGCTCTTCGCGCTGGTCTTGCGAGCGGGCAGTACCGTTAAGTCAGACTCAACTTCAGTGGCATCGTCACGCAAGCTCGGTGTTTTGTCATACGCATCCACAATCCGCGCTACCAGCGGATGCCGCACCACGTCGGCACTGGTGAGCCGCGTGATGGCGATACCCGTCACGCGCCTGAGCACGCGCTCGGCATCGACTAGTCCGCTCAATTGCGTGCGCGGTAAATCGACCTGGCTTACATCGCCTGTCACCACGGCTTTGCTGCCAAAACCGATGCGGGTTAAAAACATTTTCATTTGCTCGGGCGTGGTGTTTTGCGCTTCATCCAGAATGACGAATGCATGGTTCAGCGTGCGGCCACGCATGAAGGCCAGCGGTGCAATTTCAATCTGCTGGCGTTCGAACGCTTTCTGCACGCGCTCAAAGCCCATCAGCTCATGCAGCGCGTCGTACAAAGGGCGCAAATACGGGTCAACCTTCTGGCTCAAATCACCCGGCAAAAAGCCCAGCCGCTCGCCCGCCTCAACCGCCGGGCGCGTCAGCACAATGCGCTGCACCGCGCTGCGCTCCAACGCATCGACCGCGCAGGCCACGGCCAGGTAGGTTTTACCGGTACCCGCAGGGCCAATGCCAAAGGTGATGTCATGCGTGGCAATGTTGTCCAGGTAGGTGCCCTGGTTGACGCTGCGGGCACGCAGGTCGGCGCGCCGGGTTGACAGCGCTGTAGTGCCGTCAGGTGCCTTGCTGAGTGCCGTGTCGCCCGCCAGCATGAGCTGCACGATTTCTTCCGCGATAGGCCGTTGCGCCATTTCATACAGCGCCTGCAACAGCTCCAGCGCCTCTTTGGCGCGCACCTTGCTGCCGTCAATTTTGAACTGCTCGAAGCGATGCGCAATCTTGACGTTCAAGCCCGTTTCGATAGTGCGTAGGTGTGCGTCCATGGGGCCACATAAATGGCCCATGCGGGTATTGTTGGGTGGCGTGAAGGTATGGCGAAGAATCAAGGCGTAGTGTCCCGAAAAAGGTTGATCCGTGATTGTCCGCTGATATTCGTGTCTTGGGGCGACTGATAACATGGCCCCATGATTGGAAGATTGTCCGGCCTGCTGGCTGAAAAGAACCCGCCGGAAATTCTGGTGGACTGCAACGGTGTCGGCTATGAAGTGCTGGTGCCCATGAGCACCTTCTACAACCTGCCCGCGCTGGGTGAAAAGGTCAATCTGCTGACGCATTTTGTGGTGCGCGAAGACGCGCAAATCCTCTATGGTTTTGGTAACCCATCAGAGCGTGCGGCCTTCCGTCAGCTCATTAAGATATCAGGTGTCGGCCCACGCACGGCACTCAGCGTACTTAGTGGCATGAGCGTCGAAGAGCTGGCACAGGCCGTGACCGCGCAAGAGGCTGGCCGCATCATCAAGGTGCCCGGCATCGGCAAAAAAACCGCCGAGCGTTTGCTGCTGGAGCTCAAAGGCAAGCTCGGTGCAGACATGGGTATAACGGTCAGCGTCGCCAACGATGCGCAGTCAGACATCTTGCAGGCGCTGGTGGCGCTGGGCTATAGCGACCGCGATGCGGCGCTGGCGCTTAAGGCCTTGCCTAAAAATGTTGGGGTCAGTGAGGGGATTAAATTGGCATTGAAGGCGTTGGCCAAATGACCATCCAGACTGACGACTTCACCCCCGGCATACCGCTGCCCAAACGCGTCATGTCTGCAGCGCCCGACTCGCCGCGTGAAGAGGCGATTGAGCGCGCCCTTCGCCCCAAGTTGTTTGACGACTACGTTGGCCAGACCAAGGCGCGCGAGCAGCTTGAAATTTTCATTGGTGCTGCCAAAAAACGCAACGAGGCGATGGACCATGTGCTGTTGTTCGGCCCACCCGGCCTGGGTAAGACCACGTTGAGCCACATCATTGCGCACGAGCTGGGCGTGAACATGAGGCAGACCTCTGGCCCGGTGCTGGAAAAGCCGAAAGACCTGGCGGCGCTGCTGACCAATCTTGAAAAAAATGACGTACTTTTCATCGACGAAATCCATCGCCTGAGCCCGGTGGTTGAAGAAATTTTGTACCCCGCGCTGGAGGACTACCAGATCGACATCATGATCGGCGAAGGCCCGGCGGCGCGCAGTATCAAGCTCGATCTGCAGCCTTTCACGCTGGTGGGGGCCACCACCCGCGCTGGGATGTTGACCAACCCGCTGCGTGACCGCTTCGGTATCGTCGCCCGGTTGGAGTTTTACACGCCCGAGGAATTGGCGCGCATCGTCAAACGCAGCGCTGGCCTGCTCAAGGTACCGATGGACGAAGCAGGCGGCTTTGAAATTGCACGCCGCTCACGCGGCACGCCGCGCATCGCCAACCGCCTGCTGCGCCGCGTGCGCGACTATGCCGATGTCAAGGGCAAAGGCCAGATCACGCTGGACATCGCCAACCAAGCCCTAGCCATGTTAGATGTTGACCCGCAAGGCTTTGACGTGATGGACCGCAAATTGCTGGAGGCCGTGATCCACCGCTTCGACGGCGGCCCGGTCGGTCTCGACAACATCGCTGCCAGCATAGGTGAAGAGCGCGATACGATTGAAGACGTGATCGAGCCGTATTTGATCCAGCAAGGCTATTTGCAGCGCACCCCACGCGGCCGCATTGCCACGTTGGCGGCGTATCGGCATCTGGGTGTGACGCCGCCAGCGAGTGGCAACGAGCTGTTTACCTAAACCGCAATCTTCAAGTTAGCGCACCCCGCGCATCAATCTTGATGATGTTTTCCACAACGCCTTTCAGCAGCCGCAGAGCAATTGGTAGTATGCGTGGAGATTCAGCAAAAAAGGGTGCGGGGACTCGTCAGTAGAAATAATTGAACACTACAATACAAGCGTACGAGAATACCCCTTCATGCAAACTGCCAAGCTTTTTACGCTTCGGATAGACCGTTGCATGGCACGTGCGCCGCAGGTATATCGCGCACACCGGCGTGTGAAGCGCTGATTCGGCTGACCCAGGACGAGCTGATTGTGGTCCCCCCCAGCACGGCAGTTTTGTGGCGCCGATCCGGTTGAAGAAGGTGATAGATGCGCCGTTCATCCGCGAAGCCCTGGAGATTTCCATTCTCAAGGTGGCCAGTGCAGTTTGGACAAAAGCCGACACCGCCGCTGCGACCACAAATTCTCGACCGGTAGCGCATGCATGTCGCAAACAATGACCATCCGGCCTTTGGCCGCACCTACCTCACACAAACTGATGTTTTTTCCTCAAGATTTGACTTGGATTTTTATCCGGCAGGGTCCCATTTTTTATAGGGGCGGTAGCCAATTCAAACGTCGATGTGGCATAACGCTGGGGTGGTTATGACTCAGATTGTAATTATTGCCGACGATTTATCCGGTGCAGCTGACTGCGCAAGCGCATTTGTCAAGGCAGGTCTGGAGACACTGGTCGTGATCGACCGCGATGCGCAGCAAGACTCCGACAACGGGGCGGCCCAGGTTATCTCCATTGATGCCGACTCGCGACGCTTAACGGAAATAGAAGCTGCGAAAATTCATCTTGATATATTTCAGCGGTATTGTTCTCCAGAGCAACTGCTGTATAAAAAGATTGATTCCACGCTACGCGGCAACTTCATAGCCGAACTGAAGTCGATCATTGATCAAGCCGGATTGGCAATTGTCGCCCCTGCATTTCCGCAAGCCGGCCGCTTTACGCGAAAGGGTCACCAGTTCCTGAAGGATACGCCGCTCGAAGAGACGGATATCTGGCAAGGAGAGGGAATAAGCGGTTCCGCCCATATTCCAAGCATGCTGGAAAGCCATGGGATAAGTACGGCATCCATATCGCTTGGGGACATACGTGATGGTGAACAACGGCTACAGGAAGTGTTTGAAGCGCTTGCCAGCAGCGGCGTGCAGACCATAGTTTGCGATGCCGAGACGGATGACGACTTGCAAGCGATCACCCGGGCATCAATTTCACTGTCGTGCCCGCGGTTCTGGGTTGGTTCTGCTGGTTTGGCCAGCCATTTGCCAGCTGCTGCAAAAATGGCAGTCAAACCGTTCGAGGTCGCCCCGATTACGATCAAGGGATCGATTCTGACGGTGGTAGGAAGTCTCTCCAGCGCATCACGGACGCAGGCCGAATATCTATTCTCCGCCAGTCAATTGGAACGCATAGCTATACGGGCAAGTGTCCTGCGCGAAGGACAAGCTCATCCAGACTGGCAAGTGCTGCGCGACACATTGGCCATGTTGCTTCAGAAAAGTCGCGACACGCTGCTTGTGATCAGCACGGAAAAGCCGGCTAACATGGACGAGGGACTGCGCTTGTGCCAATCGCTTGCATTGCTCGTTGCACCATTTACGGAGCAAATTGGCGCAGTCATCTCCACAGGCGGCGAAACAGCACGCGCCATCTTGTCGGCGATGGGTTCAAAGGGATTACGAATTATCGGAGAAATCGAGTCCGGAGTACCGATTTCCGTGACCACCGGCATAAAGCCTATCCCCGTTATAACCAAGGCAGGTGCCTTTGGTTCTCGCGAAACGCTTTTTCTTTGTTATGAAACACTAAGACAGGCAAGGACTGAATCTGGCGGCGATCCAGAAAATATACCCCTCAAGATTACACATACAACATTTCACAGGAAAGCTTTTTAATGTACCGTCCCATCATTGCAATAACCATGGGTGACGCCGCCGGCGTTGGTCCTGAGATCATCGTAAAGAGTCTGGCAACCAGAGAGCTGTACGAGCGGTGCAGGCCGTTGGTCATTGGCGACATCAACCGATTGCGTGAGGCTTGTGACATAGTTGGAAGCGACCTGACGTTCCATGCGGTCGATGACGTTCAGTCAGCCAACTATACCTACGGCATAGTGGAGTGCATCGACCTTGGATTGATACCGGCCAACCAGCCATTCGGAAAGCTTTCTGCATTATGCGGCCATGCTGCATATTGCTATATCGAACGCGCGGTGGAGCTTGCTCTAAAGCAAGAGATTGATGCCATTTGTACCGCACCGCTCAACAAGGAAGCACTACATGCAGGGGGCCATATGTTCCCGGGCCATACCGAGATGCTTGCCAAACTAACCGGTACCCCCGAAGTATCGATGATGCTCGTGACGCCGAACCTGCGCGTTATTCACGTTACGACCCATATCGGTTTGTTGGATGCGATAAGGAAAATAGAGCCGGGATTGGTGGGTCGGACAATTGATCGAGGCTACGAGACGCTCGTGCGCTCCGGAATCATGAATCCGCGTATCGGCGTATGCGGCATTAACCCACATGCTGGTGAAAACGGATTGTTCGGTTACGGTGAAGAAGAGGAAAAAATCATTCCTGCCGTCGAGTCCCAGTGTGCGTTAGGGCGATCTGTGGAAGGCCCATTGCCTGCTGATACATTGTTTTTCAGGGCAGCCCGTGGCGATTTCGATCTTGTCGTAGCCATGTACCATGACCAAGGACACGGGCCCGTGAAAGTCATGGGTCTCGAGGCCGGCGTCAATGTTACGGTCGGGTTGCCAGTGATTCGTACGTCCGTCGACCATGGCACTGCATTTGATATCGCTGGCAAGGGCATCGCTGATGAACGCAGCATGCTGGAAGCCCTCCGTCAGGCGATCGAACTGGCGACGCGACGCCACTAAACCAATAACTATGGCTTTGTCGCATTAAGGGCCGCAGTTTGACTTGATGCGCGCTCGCAAACTCCGCCATTGCTTTCAGGTTCCGCTCCATGGCGTCCAGGTCAATCACCAGTGCAGGTGTGTCAATAAAGCTCACTGGCTGGTCGATCAGGCCTTTTAAATTTTCACTCGTGCACGGCACTTATCTACCCCGTGGTTTCATCCAGCGCATCATCGTCAAGATGCTGCGTATCGGCCCAGCCCACCAGCGTAAAACCTTCGGCTGTCCAGAGCAACCGGTTGATGGCCGTATTGCCCAATGCCCAGGTGCGCGGGGCCTGCATGTCGAGCCGGGTGGCGGCGCGGTACAGCACGTCCAGCACGCCGCCATGCCCCACCAGCGCGATCAGCTCGCCGGGGTGCTGTGCGGCCAGCCGCTCTGCTGCCGCTACAACGCGGCTGCGTAAGTCAAGCAGTGACTCACCACCAGTGGGTGCAAAGTGGGGGTCACGCTTGCGCCAGCGCATCGACTGCTCGGGCAGCAGCACTTCAATCTCGGCAAAGGTCTTGCCTTCAAAGTCACCAAAACCGCGCTCACGCAAGGCCTCTTCCTTGATGACCTTGAGACCTGTTGCGTTGCCGACGTACTGCGCGGTTTCCCACGCTCTGGCTAAGTCACTGGCGTAGATGGTGGTGATGGGCTCGTCCTGCAACGCATTGGCCAGCCGCTCGGCTTGCCAGCGGCCATTGGCGCTCAGGGGAATGTCTAGCCGGCCCTGAATGCGGGCGTCCACATTCCAGGCGGTTTCGCCATGGCGAATGGCGATGATTCTTGTGGGTTCAGTCATGCGAATGCAGCGACGGGCCGCCCCAAGCAAGTTCAGCCCCGATCACCGAGGACAGGGGCAGCGAGCAACGCGAAGCGGGTGAACGTGGGGGCTCCATACTAATTTGTCTCGACCTTGATTCGACGCGTACCGGGCGGCGGTTGCGGAAACCCGAGTAGCGCCGCGTCGATGATGGCGGGAAGCAGGGCATAGCCATCGCCCCGAGCGCTGTCGCTTGAAGCGGTCGTCTCAAACACGACTTTTTGGTCGACAAGGTCGCGCATTTGAATCCGAATTTCGCGCAGATAGTAAGGGTCTGCGGGAAACGGTGTGGCAAAAGGTCCAGAGAAAGGCCCCCCGAACGGAAACGAAAACCCCACTGAGCCGCCGAAGTTTCCTGCGCTCAGAACAACGTTTGGCGAGCCATAGCCATAGCCGTAACCTGTGCGGGCTGCAAATTGAGTATTGGCGCTGATCGTGATGGCTAGGCGCGCTTTGGCGGGGTCCATCACCAGCCCGACTTTTGCAAGGCTTGCGATGGCCAAACCTTCAAGCAAATCTTGCTGCGCGGCTTGCACTTGTTGCGAAGGCAGGCGTTCAAACCGGTACGCTGTGTTGGGGCCAGGGGGTACAGAAGTCCAGGCAGAAAAAGCAGTTACATCGCTTTCAATTACGCGCAAGCCCGAGCACCCCGCCAGCAAAACGCCCATGAACGTTATCGACAATATGATTTTCAAAAAACGTTTCATATCAGCTCTGTATCAAATGCCTTGTCGCCATCAGGGTCGGCCACGCCGGTCGTTCGAATGCCCTTGAAGTCGTGGCGCTTGCCGTCCATCAAATGCGATGGCACGATGTTTTGCAAGGCACTAAACATGTTCTCGATGCGGCCCGGAAACTTCTGCTCCCACTCACGCAGCATGTTGCCAACCTGTTTGCGCTGCAAATTCTCTTGGCTGCCGCAGAGCGTGCAGGGAATGATGGGAAAGCTCCGTACCTGCGCCCAGCGTGTGAGGTCTTTTTCAGTTACATAAGCCATCGGGCGAATGACGATATTTTTGCCATCATCACTCACCAGCTTGGGCGGCATGCCCTTGAGTTTGGCGGCAAAAAACAGGTTCAGAAAAAACGTCTGCAGCATGTCGTCGCGGTGATGGCCGAGCGCCACCTTGGTCGCGCCAAGCTCACCCGCCACGCGGTACAAGATGCCGCGCCGCAGGCGTGAGCACAGCGAGCAAAGCGTCTTGCCCTCAGGAATCACGCGCTTGACGATGCTGTAGGTGTCCTGGTTTTCGATGTGAAAGGGCACGCCCAGTTTTGCCAGATAGTCGGGCAGCACATGTTCAGGAAAGCCAGGCTGCTTTTGATCGAGATTGACGGCGATCAGGCTGAAATTGATGGGTGCGCGTTTTTGCAATTTCAGCAAAATATCCAGCATCGCGTAGCTGTCCTTGCCGCCCGACACGCATACCATGACCTTGTCGCCTTCTTCAATCATGTTGAAGTCAACGATGGCGCGGCCAACCTCGCGGCACAGGCGCTTTTCCAGCTTGTGGTCTTCACGTTCAATTTGCATCGAATTTTGAACGCGCGCAGAACTCTCCTGCTGCGCGTGCTGCTGCTCGGCTTCTTCCCACAAGGAATTTGCATTCATGTCGTTGCTACCCATCACGTTCACCACTGTCCTGTCTCGACGCGAATGGCTACTTCGCAGTCGTCAAAAATTTCCAGCTTTGCAATCTTTACCCGTACCCCCAGCACGCCGGGCAACAGCATCAGCCGATGTGCGAGTTTGCCGATCAGGCTTTCAAGCAGGTTCACATGTTCGGCTGTGCATTCATTGATGATGATCTGCCGCACCTTGCGGTAGTCCAGTACATGGCTGATGTCGTCATCGCTGGGCGTAAGGGGCTGCGTTCCCAGGTTCAGTTCTGCATCGACCTGTATCGGTTGCGGCGCGGTTTTTTCGTGGTCGAGAATGCCCAAGTTGGCGTCAAAGCGCAAACCGGTGAGCGTCAGGATTTGTGTGCCGCGTGTGTTGAACATGGTTTTAAAGTGTTGGGGACAGAGCAAAAGCGCTTCGCGTATTTTGGTCTTTCCCTCAAAGTTTCATTAATGTGGGGACAGAGCAAAAGCGTTTCACATTAATGAGAAATCACGCTCGAATTTCATCAGGTGCTGGCCACCATCGACCAACAGCGTGGTGCCGGTAATGGACTGGTTCTCAAGCGCAAATTTAACGCTGGCGGCTACATCGGCGGCGGTTGATGAACGGCCCAGTGGCGACAGCTTGTGCAGTGCTTCAAACTGCGCCTCGCTCAAAAGGTGGCTGGTCAGCGTCAGGCCGGGTGCGACACCGACCACCCGAACGGCAGGTGCCAGCGCCATCGCCAGCATGGTGTTGGCGGCTTCAAGCGCGGCCTTGGACAGTGTGTAGCTGAAAAAATCGGGGTTCTGGTTCCAGAGCTTCTGGTCCAGCAAATTAACCACGGCGCCAGTGGCTTGTCGCTGTGTCACATGCGTGTGCAGGGCCTGGGCGAGCAATATGGCCGCCCCCAGGTTGCTGTGCATGTGCCGCTCGAGCGCTGCAAAGCTGAAACTGCCAGCATCGTCCTGCTCAAACGTCGATGCACTGTTGACCACCGCATCAACCTGGCCAAAATGCGCAACCACCTGCGGTAAAAGCTGTTTGACTGCTGTTTCATCGCTCAAATCGCTACAAAAATAGGCTGAAAATCCCTGAATACGGGTGCAATCAGCTACTGTTTTTATAGCATCTGTTTTGGAGTTGCGGTAATGCACGGCTACCCGCCAGCCACCTGCGGCCAAGGCCAGCGCAATCTCACGGCCCAGCCGTTTAGCTGCGCCTGTGACTAAAACGACAGGGGCTGGGGTTGTTGGTGGCATGTGAAGTGTTTGTGTAATCGTCGACAATTCATATTGAAACGATTGCCATGACTGCTGATATTTTAACGATCCCCCTGCAAACCCGCATCCATGAGGCTATCGTCCAAGCGGGCGGCTGGCTGGGTTTTGACGGTTTCATGAGTATGGCGCTGTACACGCCCGGCCTAGGCTACTACGCCAACGACTTGCGTAAGTTTGGCTTGATGCCTGGTGGCTTAACTGATGCAGGCAGTGATTTTGTGACTGCGCCCGAGATGTCGCTGCATTTTGGTCGTGCGCTGGCGGCACAGGTTTCAGAGGCTTTGCTAAAGACCGGGACGCATGAGATATGGGAGTTTGGTGCGGGCTCTGGCGCGCTGGCGCTGCAGTTGCTGCGCTCGCTTGGGCCTTCGGTTGAACGCTACACGATTGTCGATTTGTCGGGCAGCCTGCGCGAGTTGCAGCACACGCGCCTGAGTGAGTTTGCAGGCAAGGTGCAGTGGGCGACTGAGTTGCCTGTGCAGATGAAGGGCGTGCTGGTGGGCAATGAGGTGCTAGATGCCATGCCGGTTAAATTACTCGCTCGCCTAAAAGGCGTTTGGCACGAGCGTGGAGTGGTGGTGCATGAGGGGGCGTTGACCTATGCAGATCAAACGACCGACCTGCGCCCCCCGGTTGAGTTTGAGGGCGAGCATGATTACGTGACTGAAATTCACCAGCAGGCCGAGGGTTTTATTCGCACGCTGGCAGACCGACTCACATCAGGCGCGGCGTTCTTCATCGACTACGGTTTTCCCGAGCTGGAGTACTACCATCCGCAGCGCAGCATGGGCACGCTGATGTGCCATCGCGCTCATCGGCTTGATGCCGACGCACTGACTGACGTTGGCAGTAAGGACATCACGGCGCATGTCAATTTCACCGGCATTGCGCTGGCTGGGCAGGAAGCCGGTTTGCGAGTAGCGGGCTACGCCAGCCAGGGGCGATTTTTGCTGAACTCGGGCCTACTCGATTGTCTGGAAAATGCCAGCTTGAGCGAGCGGGGGATGGCCCAGCGGCTGGTGAATGAACACGAGATGGGCGAGCTGTTCAAGGTCATTGCCTTTGAAGCGGGGGAGTGCAATAGCACCACTGCCCCGTGGGTACCGATGGGGTTTGCGGTAGGCGATCGGATGCATACCTTGTGAGGGTTTTTGGGGTCAGAGTCCAAATTCATCGTGCCCTTGGCACGCCCTTCGGGTAGGATGCTTCGCATCGTAATGAAATTGGCGTCTGACCCCAATAACCCTAATGATTCGCTGGATGATCGTGATTTTTCTGGCGCTGATGTTTATCAGCTGGTTTACACCACTGCTGAACAAGCTTGGCTTTGGCAAGCTGCCGGGCGACTTTCGCTTCAAGCTGTTTGGCCGCGAGTGGTTTGTGCCGCTGACGACCACTATCGTCCTGAGCTTGCTGGTCAGCCTCATCAGCCAGTCGATTTGAGCATTCATGAACATTCCGTCACCGACGCCGGTGCGCAGTCCGCAACTATCTCCGTCCTCAGGGGCCGGTGGTGCTACCGGCTTGTGTCGGAGTGTTCATCCAGGCCTGGACCGCCTGCACCCGGGCGGCATGGATCATCTCCCCTATTTTCGGACCGCTCAGGCCTGCGGTCTGCGCGGCCTGGGCGACTGTCTCGGTGACCACAGCCTGCGCTGACCGCAGCACCTGCGCCAGCTGCGGCCGCTGCGGGTAAGCTGAATTTTCTAGCCCGAGGCGGCCGCGCGCATCACACTCGCAGGCCAGCAGCACCTCGTCAAAACGTCGTGGCTTGCGAAACGCGTCGCAGCGCTCCAGCAGCCGCACCAGCGCGGCCGCGCCGAACTCGGCGCTGCGGTGAATGTTGCCGTGTTCGCGCGCCACCACCTCGGCCAGTTCGCGGCAGTCGGTCGGCACGCGCAGCCGCTCGCACACGCCTTTGAGCAGGCGCGCGCTGCGCTCTTCATGGCCGATGTGTTTGGGCAGGGCGTCGATCGGCGTGGTGCCCTTGCCGAGGTCATGGCACAGGCAGGCAAAACGCACGGACAGGCTGGCTTTCAATTGGGCCGACATGTCCAGCACCATCATCAGGTGCACGCCGGTGTCGACCTCGGGGTGATAGTCGGCGCGTTGCGGCACACCCCAGAGCTTGTCTACCTCGGGCAGTAGGTGCTGTAGCGCGCAGCACTCGCGCAGCACCTCGAACATGCGGGACGGCGTGCGCTCCATCAGGCCGCGCGCCAGCTCCTGCCAGACGCGTTCGGCCACCAGCGCATCGACCTCGCCGTCGTCAACCATATGGCGCATCAGCGCCAGGGTTTCGGGCGCCACCGTGAAGTCGGCAAACCGTGCGGCAAACCGCGCCAGCCGCAGGATGCGCACCGGGTCTTCGCGAAACGCATCGGTGACGTGGCGCAACACCTTGTGCGCCAGGTCCCGGCGGCCGCCGTAGGGGTCGATCAGCGCCTCCAGATCAGCCTCAATGCCGGCGTCCGGCTTTTCCGGACGGGCGGGAGCAGCTATCGAGTTAATAGTCAGGTCGCGCCGCGCCAGGTCTTCTTCCAGCGTCACGTTCGGCGCAGCGTGGACCTTAAAGCCGTGATAGCCACGCGCTGTCTTGCGCTCGGTGCGCGCCAAGGCGTATTCCTCGCGGCTGTCAGGGTGCAAAAAAACCGGGAAGTTTTTGCCAACGGGCAGGTAGCCCAGGGCTATCAGTTCTTCGGGCGTGGCGCCAACTACGACCCAGTCGCGGTCTTGCACGGGCAAGCCGAGCAAGACATCGCGAACCGCACCACCGACCAGATAAATTTGCATTTAATGCTACCCGTGAGTCCGTGTTTAGCCAGTGTTAAGGCATTGTCTTGTCAGGTTCTGGTTGCCCTGCATCGCGCGGGCCAACGCTGCCCAGCCGGGCTTTGAGTGATTGCGGCTGGCCCGTCAGCATGGCTGCGTAATTGGTGGTGTTGGACAGAACTTTTTTAACGTAATCACGGGTTTCGCTAAAGGGCACGTTCTCGGCCCAGATGGCGGCCTCTAGTGTGGGGCTGCCAGCTTGCCCGCGCCAGCTGCGGGGCCGGCCGGGGCCGGCGTTGTAAGCCGCGGTGGCCAGCGCCATGGAGCCGCCGAAGTCGTCCAAGACGCGCTTGAGGTAGGCCGTGCCGATGACAATGTTGGTGTCGCGGTCGTTGATCTGGCTCGCGGTAAACCCCGTCAGGCCGATGTGGCGGGCCGTTTCGCGCGCGGTGGCCGGCATCACCTGCATCAGGCCCGACGCGCCGACGCTGGAGCGGGCATCCATGATGAAGCGCGACTCCTGGCGGATCAGGCCGTAGACATAGGCCGGGTCCAGGCCGATGCCCTGGCTGCGTTGCGCCACGGCTTCGCGAAACGG
>Ga0209491_10003780_pt1 | contig 24392 bp, 30 predicted proteins | sample BON02_FD_187213 | JGI IMG/M metagenome (GOLD analysis project Ga0209491, IMG submission 187213) | Freshwater microbial communities from Lake Bonney liftoff mats and glacier meltwater in Antarctica - BON-02 (SPAdes) (version 2) | ecosystem: Environmental > Aquatic > Freshwater > Ice > Glacier...
ACGGGCGCGACGGGCGCGACAGGCGCGACGGGCGCGACAGGAACAGGAACCACGGGCGCGACAGGAACAGGAACCACGGGCGCGACGGGCGCGACAGGCGCGACGGGCGCGACAGGAACCACGGGCGCGACGGGCGCGACAGGAACCACGGGCGCGACGGGCGCGACAGGAACAGGAACCGCGGGCGCGACGGGCGCGACAGGAACCGCGGGCGCAACCACACTGTCTTCATTCTCCAACGTAACCGAAAGGTCGAGCATCGATTTCTTTGTGGTGCGGGTACGGCGCTGTTTCATTTTCAGTACTATCGTAAAGACTTTTCCTTTGTGACTGACCGCAGAAGTAGTACAAGAGAGATGACACCCAAGATTATTGATACAAAAATGAGAAGGTAAGGTGTACGTCCGTCCCGTGTGAGTACGAATGACGTAACATCCGATGGCGACTGACCCTCTTGTGTCGGCGGTAACTCATTGAAGTGTTTCATGTCATAGAGGGCGCCTCTTACACTGTTGAATGTTCGAATAGGGATGTAGTTGAACGGAATTCTTTTGGCGGGGTGCGTTTGCACATTTGCACGTGCCCCCACCCCACTTGAGGTCTCCTTACTTCCACACGAAAGTGCACGTTCCGTATTAAACCGGGGCAGTAGTGCTTCACCGTTAGGGGTGTACGCCGTGATACCATGTACACGTTCCTGCATTGCCGCAACCCCACATGCCGGTGCGTTAGGATAGGTGGGTGACATCGGCCCGACGTCGCATGAGATGTGTTGATATGCTGTTGTCTGTTGGTTGCGTGCCTCAAGCTCGGCCAACTCATCGGCACCGTTGAGCGCCATCTGGCGGCGGTTCTCCTGGTACTCAACCGGCCCATTGTCATCTGGGAATTCCACATGATTGATCGATGTAGCAGCAAAGGCGATGTCGGCAAGTGTTTGGGGTCTTTCGCCCAAGTTCCAAATGTCGTTCGGTGCAGGCATTTCTGTTTTGTCCTCATTTTTGTTGAAACATGTCGAAGCGCTCATCTTCCGAAATGAGCCAGAACTCGTCGGGTGTTGACCACCCCGCCGTCGCGGATGCGCGTGCACCTCCCCATCCGGTGCTTGTGCGACAGACCGCGATGAAAGGCAGTTCGGACTTCCCCTTCCAACTGGACTACCCCGCCGTCGCGGATGCACCGCCCCGACAGACCACGATGTACGGCAGGTCGGACTTCCCCTTCCAGACCGAATACCCTTCTCTTGCCGAGCCGCCCGCCCCGCGTCCTCGTCCGGTCGTGCCCATCACCGCCAGTGAGGTTCTGTTTAACCTCAGAGTCAGTCCCGAACAGGCACGTGCCATCGCCAACATCCCACAGGGATCGCCGGCGTGGTTAAACGCGCGCAAAAACCGCATCACGGCCTCCAACTTTGGGGCCGCGGTTCACATGAACAAGTACAAGTCACCGCGGGGGTTGCTCAAGGATCTGCTCTGGAACACCTTTAAAGGTAACACGGCCACTCGATGGGGAAGTGAGCACGAGGACGTGGCACGTGATGCGTACGTCGCCCACATTCAGAGGGAGATCAATGCGGACCGAAGCGAGTACACATCCATTCGGGTGGAGGAAACGGGTCTTCATGTGAACCCCGAGCTACCGTGGTTGGGGTCAAGTCCCGATGGCATTGTGCATGTTACGTTACGCGATGGGTCCACCCGCAGGTTTCTTTTGGAGATCAAATGTCCCTTCGGAAAGAAGTTCTACGATCCGCCAGTACCTTCCTACTACAACTGCCAGATTCAGGGTGTCATGGCCACCATGGGACTTCCGCATTGTGATTTTGTGGTTTGGATTCCGGGCAACATGCAGATCACCCGCGTCAACTTCGACGCCGACTTTTGGCAAAACCAACTATATCCTGGTCTGTACACCTTCTACCACGAGTCCTATCTGCCGCTCATTGTTGCAAAGCACAACGGTGATTTGGACGAGGGTGAGGTTGAGCTTACTTTGAAACTTTAAATAAAAATACTACTTTTCCGAATAAAACTTCCGAACCAATTTTCAATTCATAATCATTCTTTTATTTTCTAAATGTCAACATCGATCTATTCCGAAGATACTGAGGAGGAAGACCGCACGGCCGAGACCGACGATGAGTCGGGTGACAATGAAGAGAACAAGGACGAGGACGAGGAGAACAAGGACGAGGACGAGGAGAACAAGGACGAGGACGAGGAGAACAAGGACGAGGACGAGGAGAACAAGGACGAGGAGAACGAGGACGAGGAGAACAAGGACGAGACCGAGATTGAACCATTTGGAGTTTGTTGTTTTTGTGGAGATGGGTGCAACCCTTCCTCCCAAGCATGTGGTTCATGCATGCGGTCCTGTTGGACGAGACCGGCGGAGAGTGCCGAAGTCTTGCCATCATGCAAGAAGCAGAGATGTTAATAAATTTTCATCCCCATTTCAATATCGTGTGAAGTCGCGTCTCCCCTTGAATGTGTAAGTACGACAACGGTGAGAGACGAAATGAGTTGAGATGTTATCCTCATTTTCATTTGGTTCAGGTAGGTGTAGGATGCAATTCCGGCAAGTAAGACCAGTAAAAGTAAGGTTGAGTAATCAAGCGTCATATCAAAAATGATTTATTAGTACAGCAAAGACAAGAAAATTCTATTGTTTCTTCGCTTTCTTCAACTTCTTCGCTTTCTTCCCCAAGCTCTTCACAAGTTGGGCAGAGGGATGGAAGACGTCATTTTCATCACGTGTGAAGTGTGGACTACTCGCTTCTAAAAAGTTGGGACATATTTTAAGACCATCCGCCATGGTCCTCATACTTTCCAATGTCCACTTAACAGGAGAGGTTGAAATGGCACCGCGAACAAAACACAAAAGGAAGTCCTCGACGTTGGGTGCGAGGTGTGCCTTTTTATTTGGCGCGCGACGCGCCTTTTTCTTTGGGGGAGGCTTATCCTCATAGTCGCTTCCACCACCATCATCACTTTCCGTCGGTTCGATGTCGGTGTAGATCACCTTGGTTGAATACTTTTGGGGCGTGTATGTCTTTGCTGTTCGCGGAGACACAACAGAGTTGACAACATCATTCAGATCTACCGTAGCATAGGCAGAGTGAATGTCAATAGTGGACACAGGGCCTACATCATCGTCACCAAGTCCGGTAACAAAGTCGACAAGCTCGCGTATTTCGTCCATTTTGTCCACATAGGAGTTGTCATCGACAAATGCCGGGGTGATCGACATCTCGTTGACCACGTCCCATGCATACTCCGCAACATCATCGATCCAGGTATCCATAAAAAAAGAAAAATGAAATTGTGGTGAATGATTGATCGCCACCACCAATCGTCACCGACCAATCAAACACCGACCCATCATCTTTTTTTAACCAATCACGTTTTTCGAGATCTTTGGTTCCCCCAATCACATTCCTCGGAAAAAATATTTCCGGATTCGGTTCACCCAATCACATTCCTCGGAAAAATGTATCGGCCAGTTAGTTACTGTTTCCATCGCTCTCCTCATCACTTAATGTACACTTGTTTGTGTGTTGGCAATGGCTCTCGGCATGCAATCGTTTGATGAAATAATCAACTTCGTTCAAAACGCGTACAACGGCGTCATACGACGCCGGTTGGTGGTGAAAAGCAGGCGGGGTTTCCACATAGAGGCGCGGTGTGTCAATGTTACGGAACCATGTGCGGTAGTTTGCCAAAACATCGGTTTGGAACTCGGGTGTAATGGCCACCGTCTCCCCCTCCCGCCCCCGAATGTTCACACACTGTACACTGACATCCACCGGTGTGTCCATCATGACGATTCCATTGATGGGTGGGAGTGTGTGAATCATGTTTCGAGCCTGTGTTCGCAAGAGTTCCATTTCCCACTCGGCGAGCATCCCTTTGGCACGTAGCGCAGTTGCGTAACACTCGATATCACTCGTGTGCGTGCGCTCCACAAAAGTAACAATAGGTCGGTAATCGGTGGCGTCAATTCGACGCCGCAAGTGTTTTGCGAAGGCATCGGCGCGGGTGGAGAGGCACCATGACTGAAAGCAGAACGCGTAGCGCGATGGGTCGGTGTGGTACATTTTTAAGAGGTTGGTTCCCACAACGTTCTGCCAGCGTGCGAGGGGCGACTCCACGACGTAAATCGCATACTTGGTCGAAAGGAATGAGTTTCGAACGGTTGAAAGGAAATTTGTTTTGCCCGAGCCGGCGATCCCCTCAACCGCAAGGACAAGAGGTTGGGCCATGTAAAAGTTCCCTTTTATTCATCGTACGTAAAAGAAGTCAACGCCCGAATCACATCCCCCGCCCCGCAATTGACGGGGCAGGGTGGCGCGCAACTGGCCCACCTTTCGGTCCAATGACCCCAATCGCACAAGTGTGACAGTCAGCAAAACCATGGTAACAAAGACAAAGAGAAGAAGAAGGAGAAGGATTCCGGTGTTATCACGGACCACAATAATTGGGGTGGGTTGGTCTTCGCTCATTTTTTTTACTTTTGAACCGTAAAAAAACGCACCGTCCGGATGTTCAACAACAACGCGTGGATGTCAGCACCGTGGGTGAAGATGGTGGCCGGAGCGGGAACGGCCGGGGTCGTGGCGCTTCTGGCCTCCCGTGTGATACCTCGAACACCCACGCCGGCGCACACATTTACCCATTTGACCACACCCCAGAATGACGCGCTTGCGCAGGATCATGTCCTCAATGTTGCTCTTGGGCGCCTAACGGACTACGCGTCGGCCGACAGCGCGACGTTCAACACCATGGTTGACGCGGTTGCGGAACTTCTGCTTATCGAACTCGCGCCCCCCACCAGTGCGCTGCGTCGGGCGGAACACCACGTGCGCGCCGTGAAACGAGGTGTCGCCCTCCTGCGCAAAGCAACACTTGCGCGGTCCAACAACAACAGTAGTGTGACGGAGGAGTTTGATGAGCTCTCTCAGATTGTGTTGGGTGTGTGTGATGATAGACTTTTTAATCTCCACCAGTCCTACACCCCCACCAAATAAATGAAGAAAAGCGTTGTTTATTTGAAGGTTGGACTGTGGGGCAGAAACATACGTACACCCCTCTTCAGGGTGGGGCTATGCAAAACAAAGTTTCGGCCCTCCGGACGCCCCTCCGCCACACGTCTCTTCTTCCCCACAAACCCTTCGCGGTGGTCGGGGGGGGTGACAAGGGAGCGCACCGGCTTGCATGGCATGCGATTAAGGGGCGCAACACGCTGCTGATTCTTGCGGATAAGTGGTTTCACGGCCCGCGTGTGGTTAACCACCGGTGGTCGTGCATGCGCGTGGGTAATGATGTCGCACGCGCCCGTGCCCCCACTGATTGGTGTGCCCAACATGATGTTCTCGGTCACGCCGTGGGTGGGATTGTCACTGCCCATCGCCGCGGCCCAGGTGAGAACATCCTGGGTTTGTTCGAAGGATGCCCGGGTGTACACACTCGCGCCCAACTTGAGCATGCTGTGTCGTGTGACCGGCGCAAGGTCGCCGCGATGGGTCATAACATCCACAAGCAACTGAAGATGTCGATCATTCACGTAGGCCCCATCATGGCTCAGCACCTCGCGAATCTCCGTCAGTAACTGGTGGGTTGCGGCTTCAACCCCGAGCACATTCAACGTTTCATAAATGTCGTTGGTGTGGGTGCGGCGGGAGTCGACTCCATCGAGCGCAAGCAGAGCATGGAGGTTGGTACCCTCCGTGTCCGCGCTCCAGCGCACCACGCTCACCAGCGCGCCGGTGGCCGGGTCCGGGACCCGCACGTTCTCCTTACAGACCAACACCCGCGTGATGCCACCCACCCCATGTATGGGCACATTGTCGAGCAGGAAGTCATGCACCGTCCGCGATGCTTTCATCTCCAGGTCGTACGCTTCGTCGGGTGTGCTGGCCGTGATGATGGGCGCGAGGTCCAGGCCCTTTAGTCGCACACGCACACACCAGTTCAACATGTTGACTTCACTCCAAATCACGACCGCATTGTCACCCAAGTAGGACGCAAGTGCCTCCCCCACCGCACCCACGCTCAGTTGCTTCCGACACATACTCGTCCGGTCAAGCACAAAGCGCAGTACACTGTGGTTACACTTCTCACGCCCGGTGTCGTTGAGTGCGGCGTGGAGTTCCACCATGGCCTCATCGTCACCCGTGACCGGTTCGCCCGGGGGCGACCACACCACCTCCGTTGTCGCCACCACCTGATGAAGTATGGTGTATTCAATTCCCGCACCCAAGGCCCGTGCCATGTGTTCGTGGGTGGAGTAGGGTTCCTCCATGACCACCCGACAGGAGGGGGTGCTGATCTTGACGGTGAGGTCAATGAGCTCCTTCAGGCGGGGCACCCCCTGAGTCACCGTGTGCGCAAGAACACCGGCGGTGTGGAACGTGTTGAGGGTCATCTGGGTGCAGGGGGCCCCAATGCTCGACGCGCCGACCGTGCCAACCATTTCACCCGGCTCGGCCAGGGCCTCGTTAAAGTGGAACCAGAGTTGGTCACATACCCAGGCCACCCCCTCGCGACTCAAACAGTGGACAACAACAAGATCACGCGGGGTGAGAGTTGCCCGAATGTAGGCACGTGTGATGAAGGTGGCGTAGGGTCGCCGGGTGGCCTCAATCCGATCCAAAAGGTCACTTATGGCGGATGAGACCTCAAGAGGGGAAGAGAAGGCGGTCGGAAGGTGGCGGCCATACTTTGCGACGGCCCGCTTCATCACGCGGCGCGGGTTGACGGGCATGACAATCTTTCCCTCGGGAGCATTCTCCATCGCACATTGCCAGGTCCGAATGGTATCACGCTCGGCAAGGATGGTGGCGACCCCGCTCGCCTGGGCACCCATCCAGACGTTGGCGTCCACCCCAACCGCCTCCCACTCGGCGGCATGACCAACCACGGCCGCCCGCACCTCGGCGTTGGTCATGCCAAAGGTTGGAAGAGAGGCACACTCCAACTTGGTCGGATAGTAACTGTCCCCGCCGTAGTAGAACTGAATCACATTCCCGCTGCTGTTGCGCACGGTGGCGTCGTACGCGACCTGGAGCCCCTCCTGGGCCTTGCTCAGGCGCCGTTGAATGTAACCCGTGCTTGCGGTCTTGACGGCCGTGTCCACCAACCCCTCCCGCCCACCCATTGCGTGGAAGAAGTACTCCTGCGCGGTGAGCCCGGTGCCGTAACTGTTGCACACAAACCCGCGCGCGCCAGCACTGTCATCACCGCGCCGAAAGCAGGGCAGGGTGCGGTCACCCACTCCCAACCGGATGCGGCCGCCCTCCACACTCTGTTGACCGACACAACTCAGGATCTGCGCAATGTTGATGGCGCTCCCCTTGGCACCACACTCAATCATGATGCCAATGTTGTTGTCGAGCACATCGGTGTCCTTCACCACCTCGGCCCCCCCGCGCGTGAGAAGACTGCCCAACATCTTGGTGACGCACGCATCCACCAACGCCGGCGGGGCGCCTGCCGCGTCGTGGCGCACCCGATCCGCGTGCGCAAACGTGCGGTTAAGCATGTCATCCACGCGACGGTGGGCATCGGCGCTCATCACACAGTCACCCACCCCCACACTGAACCCCCGAATCATCATGAAACCCCGGAGGATGCGCTGGGCATCACTGACAAAGTTTGCGGCGCGGGTGAACCCCCAGTCGCGCACAAGAATGTGGACAAGGCCCCCGGCGCTTGTGCCCAACGTCTTCTTACACAGGGTGCCGGCCAGCAACTCCCCCCGGCGCACCACGACGCGGCGTTCCCACACATCCATCTCCCCGCCGGGTGCGCCCACCCCATCCGCCCGCCCCGACCGCACAACCGCCGTGTAAACGAGGTGGGCGGGGAAGAGAAGCGTGAGGAGTTGCTTGCCGGTCCAGAGGGGCACCGGCTTGAGAAGCGCCGGGGGGGGCAACCACATCGGACCGTGCTCGAGGTAGCGCAGATCCATCATCAACTGCATCACCTGGTCGCGGCGGAGGAAGGTGTCGCGTTGGGTGAGGAGAAACGCGGCCACCAAACTATCCTGCACAAGTGCCACAATGGGTTTGTTGTTCTCCGGGTTGATCATCTGGGTGGTCACGCTCATGAGGCATGCTGCTTCGGCCCGGGCGTCGTGGGTCTGGAGCACATGAATGTTGAGCTCGTCCCCATCAAAGTCCGCATTGTAGGGGGTGGTGTCGCACACCGGCAGGCGAAAGGTGCGGTCACCAATGATGCGAATGCGATGGGCCATGATGCTCATGCGGTGGAGGGAGGGTTGCCGGTTCAAAAGGACCCAGTCCCCGTCCCAGAGGTGGCGCTCAACAATCCACCCCACCTCAAGCACAAGCGTGTCGCGCATCTCACACAGACTGAGATCAATTGAGTCACCGCCCGGCACAATCACGGCCGATGCACCATCGCGTATGCCCGGCCCCCGGTGAACACAGGCGGTGAGCAGGTCCAGATTGTAGGGCGTCACCCGCTCCGGGAAGGTGAGATGGTTGGCCACCATCGCCGGCACCCCCAGTTCGTCCACATCGTAGTCCGGGGCCGGGCTTGCGACGGTACGACTACTGTGGTTCACACGTTTGCCCGCCAGGTTGCCCCGAAAACGCCCCTTCTTACCCCGCCACCTCTCGGGGATGAGACGAAGTGCGCGCGCATGCGACCGCCCCCCACCACCCTTCGCGTCCACCGGTGCACCATGGTGAAAGTACTGCATGAGGTGAGCCTGAAGCATATCGATGGCAGTGTAGATGGCGGTGCCCTTCTCCGCCGACACATTGAGCGCCCAGGGCTCACCGGGCGTCCACTCCGTGAAGATACCGTCGGGCATGAAGCCGGACGTCGCGCCGCTCGCGCGCAACAGGGTGTCCACCACCTTGTTGGCCTTGAAGATTTCAATGAGTTTAATTGTCACATCATCCTGCCCCTTGGTCCGACTTCCGTCACTTGCGGTGATGCAGGGCCGACTGATGGGTGGGGGGATCTGGAGCACCGTGAGCACCATCCACTCGGGCCGGGCGAACGTGGGGTTGCTCCCCAGCAAGCGCACGTTCGTGTCGGAGATGTCGACCAGGATCGCACGGGCGCGTGCCGCCGTGAATGGTTTCTTCAAATACTCCTCCTCCTCCTCGCTCCCAAACTTCATGTCGGTGGTGTCGAGGGTGATGGAGGTGGTGGCCCGAACAAAGACATACTTGGGTTGCGAGCCCCCACACCCTCGACACGGCCGCCGACTCTTACACAGGCCCGACACAAGGTTAAGGCGATCCCGCCCGACGAGCGGTCCCACCCGTGGGTCATCTTCGTAAATTTCCACCAACAACTCACTGCAGAAGAAACACACACAGCGGAGAACTTTCATGATGATGGATGCCATGCTCACATGGTAGGATGGCACCGCAAGGTCGAGGTGCCCAAAGTGGCCAGGGCACTTGATGACATCATGACGACATGTGCCACAGTAGAGGCGACGATCACATGTGCCCATGCGCAGGTCGTTCAACCCCCCAACCGTGGGAAGCATGCGGGTGTACAGGGTGGATGTGGTGATTGGAACCACACTCTGGCGACGCACTTCGTCCGGGTTGAGCAACCCAAACTGGACGTGCGTAATCCTGGAACTTTTACTATTTTGCAGAATCGCGGCCGACTGGGTCATTATAGGAAAGTGTCAGACGTTGGAGAGCACAGAGTTAAAAAAAATAAGAGCCAACAAAAAATGCCGTCGCACGGAAACTATGCCTCCGTAATTCAAAACTACGACGCGGCCGTCGATGACGTCGCGGCACGGGTTCAACAGGATCGGGCACTGCACATGCATGATCTCACAAGTGTGTACATGCAGTCCATTGTGACCGGCATGCCCAGCGCCTACCTCACCATGATGGAGAACACAATTGGTGAGCGAAGCATGTACAACGACCGGAAAATGGTGCTCGACGCCGCCGACCTCACCATGCAAAACAAGAAGCTCACACGCGCCCTGGGTCACAACGGGGGAACGCTTTCTGGTGGAGAAGTCGCCGACCACTCTGATGCGGCACTTCGGGGCATGCACTACAGTGCAAAGCGTAGCAACGCGCTTCACACAAACTTTAATCAGAAGTTGGCGCATGATAGGTCCATCCACTCCGCCGAGTTGAACGCCCTGTTGAATTTGACCCCCCCCAACACACCAGTTGGGTCCATCCTCAGGGGTCTCGTCACCATGCGGCGCGAAAACAACCAGGTGCGCACGGACCACGATGCCCAGATGTGGGCACGGGTGGATTCGGATGTGGGTGCGAGCCTGGGGGGAGGTGGGAACGCCGCCGAGGTGTTGAACCATGGTGTCCCCGAGACCCTTCGTGGAAGCGGGGCCAACACCAACATTCAGGCATTGCGGGGTGGTGGCAACTATCATTTCGGGTCGACCGATGCATCCATATTGTGGCAGAATATGCAAGGTTAGGGGGACAGTTTATTGAATAAAACAAGGTCGCGTAAGGATCGAAGGGTGTGTGCACCTGAACTAATAAAACGAACCATCCACCGTAGTGGTGGGTGGGCATTGGAAACAAAACAAACATTTCTCCACTTATTCTCACTACGAAACACGATGCTCCACATCGGATGAATCCCACACTTTCGCATCTCAAACGACCGCGTGTCAAAAGTGACACCATACACCATCTTTTGCGGGTCCAGCAGTGTGATGGTGATGTTCATTCTTGGTGACCGTGTCCAAAATTTTGAAGCGCGTTCAAACGACCATAAACCAAAAATCTTGGATAGTCTTAAAACAAAAGCGCGATCGGTATGGTCACAAAAGCGCGACACTGACCACGAAGTACACCACCGGAACAGGTACGTAACCACCCCCCACCCCCACCCACCCCTTGTTTTCCGTTGTTTTTGTTCCGTGCGGTTTCTGACACATTTCCCCACCCCCCTTTCCCTGCTTGCGAGTTGACAGACACCACCCCGCCGAAGACCCGGACCACCGCCCCCGCCGAAGACCCGGACCACCGCCCCCACCGAAGACCTTGGAACTGTCCCACCGTGAAGATTCCGAAACAGCGGACCGTGAACAGTTCTCCTTCAGGTTCCCTCAAGGTTTTCAGAGACAATATTCTCCTTTGGTGAGTTCCTCGAGGTTGTAGACACTTCATTTCCCATTTCAAAAACTCACAAACCCCTCCCGGTCACCTCACTTCTCTTCGGAAAGTGGGGTGACTTTTTTTTGTTCCGATGTCTAAAATGTGGGATGACACACTTAATCACATTCGGACGTTTGTTGTGAACTTCCTCACCGCAACCCAACGGGCGGAACGCGAATCCCAAAGGGCGGTGCGCGATTTATTCCATTTTGAAGTTCAGGGGTTTTCAGAGTTTATTGCAGTTAACGGTCGCATGTACCGCTACGGTTTCATCTCAAGCGACACCGTTCGAACCCGTTCACTGGCGCGCGCGATTTTCAACGACAACTTTGGTGAGTTTGAGCGCACCGTGGGTCACATAAGTGATGTGGACGGGTGGGATGATCTTCGCCCACCGGAGTTGAAGCGCCACCTTCTCAAACATGTCACCGCGGCTCTTGCGTTGCAAAGCCACCTACCTCCTCCACTTCTGCATGTAAATACTCACTCCCGCGAGTGGTTGCATGGTGTGTACGAAAACATCACACGTCTCAACTCCGATTGGGGGACCGAGTTTGAAACATGGGATGATGTTGTCGTAAGTGACACCGAACGGGAGCGCGATGCGGTGAAGTCGGCAACATCCAAAGACATGGCGGACATACGAGGCATGTTGCGTGACACAACGCAAAATGCCTTGATGCAGACACCCTCGGTGGAAGCAGACGTTGACGCAATGATGAGCCACGTCCGTACTCACCTCCCCGCACTTCACGCGGCTTTCCCCCACCAGGGTCAAGCCGAACTCATCATGGCAACACTGGCCGCCTTCACCACATCCATCCCCACATTCTACGCGATCCTACTCCTCTACCTTGCAAAGTCCACCAACAAACACCACTTTTGTAAGATGCCGCAGGGGGCGCAGATCTTCACCTCACGCGAGCTTGCCGCCGACCGTGCGACCTTTCTGGAGAATCATTACGACACCGAAGCACGTAGTGTTCAAAGTGATTGGGCGTCGGCCATGGAGGTGCACGGCCCCAGTGATGAACCGCTGAATGTGTTGGTGAGCCTCATCCCCGTCTCAACGATAAAAGATGTTCGCCAATTCGCATCACTTGCCACCAGCATCACCCGCCATTTACAAAAGTAGATGCGTTTTTACGTGGTGTGTACGTCCCAGGCATTTATTGACATCTTCCGCCGCACCTTTCGAGCGACGCCCGCAACCGCCACATCACATTGGGTGGTTGTCAAAAACAAGGCCGGCAATCTGCGCCGTCAGTTTCCACCGACCACCATCCTTGTTTTCACCGCACCCGGACCACCACAAATATTCTTCGATGGGGTGGGCCACACCATTACAACACCCCCGGGAAGCGCCTACGAATCATTTGCGCTTGCACTCACCCTGTTACACGCCCTCGCGGAAACGCGGGTGGTTGACATGGTGGCAATCCTGCCCTTTGGGCCATGCACCCCCCGCACGGTTCAAGAAATGCATGCTGCCTACTCTCATAGGGTTTATTGAAAAATAATAAATGTATTTAGAAAATGCGATACACCCCGTACAAAGAGAGCGAAATTGCGGCATCGGCCACATTTCAACAGGGTGCCTTCATGGACCCCACCAAACCATCATCGCTTGCCGTGGAAGACCGCTCCCGCTTCCGACCCGAAAGCTTTGTCACCCCCCGGGAAATTCAACTCATGCAGGGTACATTTACACTATCCGGCTCGTCGGACATCCCCACCCAAAAACCACCCGTGAGGGCCGCGGCGGGATGGTACATGTCAGAGTAAGAGAGGTGGGTGGTTAAATCTGCAAGAGGGCCCACACGCACCGGTGCTGGTCTTTACCCGGAACTTGCACGCTTCCCCGCCCGCGCGACCCCGTCGCATTAAGGAAAGGCTCCAGTATGGCATCCTCGCTCAACACATCCACACCAATCTCATGCACAATCTCACCCCCATCCAGGTCGTGGGGATCGTTAAACAACATGTAGACACCATTAGGCCGTACACCACTCAAAATGGTATGCTTCACACACCCAAGAAGATCTGAAAACCCGTCCTTCCCCTCCTTGAGCTTCGTGTCAAAGTGAGCACATTTCTCCGCGTTGCCACCCGGAAGCATCGTCACATGTATGTTCTGGGTTGACGTCACGTAGTGGAGCACCACAAAGCATTCATTCACGTCCAACCCACCCTCAACACTCTCCAAAATGTGGTACGCGACGCGCGTAACTGTGCCCAGATCCAAATCATTGTCACTTAGTTCGGGTGGAACCATGTGCACCGCAACGTTAATTCCCTGTAATGACCACACAAAAACGCGGCTTGTGTGTGTAAAGGCACGCGGCCCTTCCTCCGCGGCAATCACAAGTCGGTCTCCCATTTTTAAGATGATGTGAAATGTTTACCCCCCCGCAGTAACGCAAAATAAAGATGAATCCTCTTGAATACATTTGTACGCATTTCCCAGAACTACTTCTCCAATTTTTGGGCGTGCGTGACATGGCGACTCTCCGCGTTCTTAACTCCCCAACACGCGCACATATCTCCAAACCGTGGACCCAAACAATCTTCACCCTCAACGTTTCACCAAACTATGTCGCAAGTAAGGGTCATGTCTACGTTATGCGCATGTTGATCAACGGTGGCATCCGCCCAACGGCTTATGGTGCAGATTTGGCGGCAAAGAATGGCCATGTTGGGATGGTGCGGGAGTTGCACACCCAGGGGATCCTCTCACGGGCGGAAAACGGGGGGGCAAACTGGGCCGCAATGAATGGACACATTGAGGTGGTAAATGAGTTGCGCGCCCAAGGGATCAACCCAACACGACGTGGAGTGGATTGGGCCGCATGGAATGGGCAGATGGTGATGGTGCGCGAGTTGCGCATCCACGGCATCCACGCAACCGCACATGGTGCAGATTTGGCGGCCGGCGATGGGTATCTTGAGATGGTGCACGAGTTGCGCACCCACGGGATTCACGCAACATCACATGGAGCGGACATGGCGGCGGGGGGTGGGCATCTCGAAATGGTGCGCGACTTACGAACCCACGGCATCCATGCAACACCATATGGGGCGAGTGAAGCTAACCTTAATGGACATGTTGAGGTTGAGCGTGACTTGGTGAACTGGGGGATCTTGAGCGACTTACGGTACTGGGGGAACCATAACATTTTTTAACCAAAAAATAAACTTTTGAAAAAACAATCTTTTTGCACCATCCATAAGTCAGTACACAGTTGGAAGTAGCGGTTCATTTTCTCTTTATGACGCGCACAAACGCCGTCGAATACATATGTGCACAATTCCCAGAACTACTTCTCCAATTTTTGGACGTCCGTAACCTTGCGACTCTCCGCGCTCTGAACTCCCCAACACGCACCTTCATATCCAACGCCTGGATTGGCGCAATTCTCACCAACAATCGATCGATTGATGTTGTCGCGCGCGGCGGTAATGCATATGTTATGCGTACACTACTTAACCATGACATCATTCCAACACAATCTGCCGCGAATTTTGCGGCGGAGAACGGACACCTTGAGATTGTGCGGGCGTTGCGTGCCCACAACATCCACGTATCGGTCATTGGTGCAAATTGGGTTGCCGCCCAAGGACGGGTTGAGATGTTGCGTGAGTTGTGCGCCCACAACATCCACCCGTCAAGATGTGGAGCGGATCTTGCCGCATGGCGTGGACATTTTGAGGTTGTGCGCATGTTGTGTGCCGCCGGCATCCACCCAACGGCCGATGGTGTAAACTTGGCGGCCGGTCGGGGACATCTTGAGGTTGTGCGCCTGTTGTTCTCCAACGGCATCACCGCAACGGCGGAAGGGGTCGACGAGGCGGCCGGTCGCGGACATCTTGAGGTTGTGCGCCTGTTGTACTCCTACGGAATTTACGGGACACCTTTCGGGGCGAGCCTGGCTAATTTTCATGGGTGTCGTGATGTCAGCAAGTACCTCTGGGTACGATGTGTTCGTAGTTGTCGGGGCGGCATATCGTGGACATGTTGAGCAGAAATCCACGTTGTTAAGAAATGAACGCCGTCGAATACATATGTTTACAATTTCCAGAAAAACTAACAGTTTTTTTGCATCCGGGTGACCTTGCAAATATCCGCTCTCTTAATTCGGAAACACGGACCCAAACGTCCAACCCCTGGATTAGCGCCATTCTCACCAACAATCCCAATGTGGATAGAGTTGCACGTCGGGGTGATACCTATGTTATTCGAATTTTGCGTGGGATCGGAATCCATCCTACGGTGTGTGGTGCAAACTGGGCCGCACTGCATGGACATCTTGAGATGGTACGGTACCTGCGGACCGAGAATATTCATGTCACCTCGCACGAAGGTGCAAACTGGGCCGCAATGAATGGACACCTTGACGTGATGTCCAACTTGCGTGCTCACGGGATCAACGTTACCACACATGGTGCCAACTTAGCCGCATGGCAGGGGAAACTCGAGGCCGTGCGTGACCTGGGGAAACACGGCATCTATCCCACAGTACATGGTGCAAATTGGGCAGCAGGGGCCGGTCATTTCGCGGTGGTGCGTGAGTTGCGGGGATGGGGTATTTATGCAAATTACACTGGTGTGCGTGAAGCATCTTTAAATGGGCATCGGGAGATGGTTGATGAGTTGGGTAAACATGGAGTTACTTTGTGAAATAAATGATTTTATTAAAAAGCAATGCTAAGTGACAAAACTTAAGAGCTCGTGAGTGCAACAAAGTCCGTGAGTGGATCACCAAAGATTTTAAGCCTGTCAGCATTCGCCTGTAGTTGCGCCCTCAGGTCGGCAAGCTCGCTTTGCTCGGATTGCAATGATCCCGGGTAACGAAATCCGGGACTGTTCATCCTTTTCTCTACATTTGAGATTTGCGCAAGCAGGTCAAAATGCGTGCATGTGCATGCACCTAAACCCGAGATTCGCGCCAACACGCGTGCATGCTCGCTTTCCCATTCTTTTCGGGCGACGTCAAGGTTTTCCACCGCGACCGCTTCAAGGTTTTCCGCCGCGACCGCTTCTTCCTTTTCTTCCTCTTGCTCACGGCGTTGACGCACGCGTTGTTGCTCACGGCGTTGACGCGCGCGACGGGTGTTCGCCCGAACCAAACATGAGATTTGGTCCTTCCGGCTTGCGCACACCCCCTTCAGGACGGTGCACTGGCTTTCCAAACCTGAAATTTGCGCCAACATGTGTGCACGCTCGCTTTCCCATTCTTTTCGGGAGACGTCAAGGTTTTCCACCGCGACCGCTTCTTCCTTTTCTTCCTCTTGAAACAGTTCCTCTTTCTCTTCCGTTTCTTCATCCTCTTGCTGCCGCCGTTGACGCACGGAACGGTTAAAGGGTTCACCTGTGCGGGTGCGGTTGATGCCCATGCGCTCCTTGGATTGTGGGAGGGGGGGTGCAGATCCAAGTGCACCTTCAAGCTCGTCACACTGGTGGTGAACCGTCGCTATAAACTTATCATGCATCGTGCGTTCCTTGACGAGATTAGCACGAGTCTCGTCATGTTGCGCGCGCTCGCTTTCAAGGATCGCAAGAGTATCGTCAAGGATCGCGCGCTCGCTTTCAAGGATCGCACTAGTCGATTCAAGGCGGGTGCACGTGTTGGTAAACAGTTTGGTCATATTCTTAAGCATTTCCGCGCGATTCGGCCCGTTCAAATGTTCGATCCAGACCCTATAAACGCTCAAACGGGTTTTAACGCTTGTCATTGCTGAGAAATTAAGATAATGAAATGAAAATGGAAATATTTGGGGAGGTCTCAGAGTGTTTTCGAACGTTCCCGGAACACACCGGGGACCGTTTCAGGCCGTTCTGAGACGAGGTCTAGAACATTCGAGAATGTTGGCGATTCTTGCATCCCCCTCCGGGTTTTAAAGCAAGAAGCAAGATCTATTTGACTTAGTCAAATTAAAGTAAAAAAAGTAAGAATCGGGTTTTATTTAAGCAAGCAAAAACAAGATCTATTCTACTTAGTAGTTCGCCTCCTCTTCAACTCCGCGGGAAGAACGTGCGCGAAATCATCTTCAAGTCCCGCGCGCTTCATTAACTGGCCGACCCGATATTTTTTCAACTCCACCTTGGCCTTCGCGCGTGTAAGTTGGTCCTCGGCTTCTTTTAATTCGCGAATCGCGAACTTCATAGAGCGTTTCGGTAACTTCATATCGCCAACCACGAACTTTGGTAGCGTATCATTTAAGAACTCGTACATCATCAGAATGCATGTTTTCCTCAGATCGGGCTCGTAAAGGAGGGGCAAAGTAAATTTTAAAGTCTTGCACTCGTAGTGCTTGAGATCCGTGCAAGTAACGTCGCAGTACGACCGGTCCGCCGAATGCTTCGATGAGGGCAAGATCTCGAAATTCGAATAATCACCCTTGGACATTGTGATGCGTGCACGCAGGGCATGATGACGGGTACTCCATCGACTCTCCATCACAACAATTTTCAGTTTCTTGCAGGTGCTTGTAACACGCCCGGCAGGTTCAAAATCGAGAAAGGGCATAAGATGCTCCACCATCATCGGCGCAGGTAACGTGTTCATTGTTAAGAAATTAAGATAATGAAATGAAAATGGAAATATTTGGGAAGGTCTCAGAGTGTTTTCGAACGTTCCCGGAACCCGTGTTCTAGAACATTCGATAAGGTTGGCGATTCTTGCATCCCCGCCGGGTTTTAAAGCAAGAAGCAAGATCTATTTGACTTAGTCAAATTAAAGTAAAAAAAGTAAGAATCGGGTTTTATTTAAGCAAGCAAAAACAAGATCTATTCTACTTAGTGCAGGCGTTGACGCACGCAACGGTCAGGTTCCTCTCGCACGTTTTCTTGAATCTCTCGACGTAAAGATGAGTTTTCCGCCTCCACGCACTTAAGCCGACGTAACAGTCTGTCCCGCTCCTCGCACAGTCGAAGACAGCGGGTACTCCATCCGTAAGTCGCCATCGCGACAGATTTCAATTTCTTGCTCACGCTCGCAACACACCCCGCATCCTCGAAATCCAGGAACTGCATAAAATGCTGCACCATAAACTTCTCAGGTAACATGTTCATTGTTAAGAAAATAGATTTATGAGATATATAATTCATTTTTTGAGGAGGTCTCAGAGTGTTTGCGAACGTTCCCGGAACACGCCAAGGACCGTTTCAGGCCGTTCTGAGACGAGGTCTAGAACATTCGAGAATGTTGGCGATTCTTGCATCCCCCTCCGGGTTTTAAAGCAAGAAGCAAGATCTATTCAAATTAAAGTAAAAAAGTAAGAATCGGGTTTTAAAGCAAGAAGCAAGATCTATTCAAATTAAAGTAAAAAAGTAAGAATCGGGTTTTAAAGCAAGAAGCAAGATCTATTCAAATTAAAGTAAAAAAGTAAGAATCGGGTTTTATTGAAGGAAGACGAAGTAAGAATCAAGTTTATTTTAAGCAAGCAAGCAAGCAAACACGATCTATTCGACTTAGTCAATTCTACTTAGTAACACGCTTCGCCTCGGGAAGAACGTGCGCGAAATCATCTTCAAATCGCGAACGCTTACGTGCGCGACCGACCCAATCTTTACACTCGTTTATCTTGGCCTTTGTGTTCTTAATCCGTTTTTCCTGCAGAACTGGCATGTTTTGCAGGATAGCAAGTCTGTCCTCGACTTTCTTCAAATCGCGAAGCGCGATCACCACGGAGGCCCTCACCGGTAGCGAAGACCACAAAAAATCATACATCAGGATGATGGATTTCGCCCTCAGATCGGGCTCATAACGGAAGGGCTTGGTCAGTTTCAAAGTCCTCCTCTCGTAATGGCTTAGGTCCGTGCAAGAATCTACTCCGCAGTTCCAGAACGAGTCCTGAAACCAATGCACCGATTCTGGCACAATTTCAAAAGCAGAAAAATCCCTCGTTTCTTCTGCATGGCGCCGAGTCAGGGCAGTATGCCGGGTGGACCATCCGTAATCTTCCATGGCGATGGATTTCGCTTGCTTGCTCACGCACGCAAAACGCCCACATTCCTCGTAATCGAGAAGGGGCATAATATGCTGCATCATCATCAAGTCAGGTAAGGTGTTCATTGTTAAGAAAATAGAATAATGAAATATATAATTAAATTTTTGAGGAGGTCTCAGAGTGTTTGCGAACGTTCCCGGAACACTCCTCAGAACGGTCTGAAACGGCCCCCGGGTTGTTCTGAGAACGTTCGCAAACACTCTGAGATCTCCCCAAATATTTCCGTTTTCACTTCATTTTCTTATTTTCTCAACATGTCTAACGAGTATGCATACCTGTTGGCGCAAATGGCGGGACTGGTGGCGGCGCAAGCTCAAAACGCCGAGTGGGCTTTTCAGAGCTTGATGAATAACATTATACTGCAATGGGGAAGTGAGCGTGCAGACCTGTTAGCGCAAATCTCGCTTTTGCAAGCTCGAAACGTCGCCCTGAACCAATGTGAAAGTGAGCGTGCAGGCCTGTTGGCGCAAATCTCACTTTTGCAAGCTCGAAACGTCGCCCTGAAAGTTTTGCACACTCATAACTACTACCATGCAAAGCTGACGGCGGAATTGAAACGCGTGAAAGCCCTTTTGCGCATCCAGGAGAAAGAAAATGTAGAATAGATCTTGTTTGCTTGCTTTCCAATAAAACTTGATGTTTGCTTAAATAAAACTTGATTTTAACTTTTCAAACACACGGAGGGGGGGTGCAAAATCAGGAAAATGCTTGCAAACCTTTCTCGCGATGCAGTTGAAATAGATGAGAAATAAAGATTTATTTTTCTTGAAAAAAGACAACTAAACATCTGCTACTCATCAAAATCAAGAACTCGCGCGACGCTACTTTTTTTCATGATCGCGCTTCGAAATTGCGTGGTGTAAAGGCGGGCAAACAATCCACTCCGCTGCAGAGCGGTGAACCCGCGCTGGAAGCTTGTTGCATACTCACACTCCTGTGCATCACCACTATCTAGATTCGCCTTGCAGATGTCCGAATGTTCGGTAAGATCATACATCAAATCCTGGAACTCCCAAACTTGCCTTTCGCGAGAATATCGTCTTTTCACATGATACTCCCTCAGGTACTCCATGATACGCACACACTGGAGCACGGGCAGTCTGTGCTCAAGACGCGCTTGATTGACTGTTGTGATAAAACTTTTCACATCTTCCTCATCCAGAAGAGTTTGATCAACTCGCGCAGTAACAACGCGCTCATGCGCGGCCTTCGTTAGACACAGCAGATCGGGGAGAAAGCTTGCAATGGTACTCACGACCTCAGTAAACGCGGTAGCGCGATTAAGGTACGCGTCCATGTTTTCAAGAATATCGGTTTCACGAGGACGGGTTGAAGTGACAGCAGTGTTCATTGTTGGTGAATTAAGATAATGAGATGAAGATGGAAATATTTGGGGAGTTCTCAGAGTGTTCGAGAACGTTCTGAGATATCGTCTCAGAACGGTCTGAAACGGTCCCCAGAATGTTCTGAGAACGTTCTCAAACACTCTGAGAACTCCTCAAAAATTTATATTTTTTGTTCATAATTTAATTTTCTCAACAATGTCTAAGCGCAATTCCGACGCAGTGGCCGAAGTGGCAAACAAGAAATCGCGGGTTGTGCGCGAGATCGTGACCCTTGCTTTCGAATATATTGCAGCGGGATTTGATTATGAAGAGGGTGAGGAAGAGGAAGAGGAAGAGGAAGAGGAAGAGGAAGAGGAAGAGGAAGAGGAAGAGGAAGATTCCGATTCCGATTTCGTATGTCAGGACCCGGTAGTAGAAGCGTACCGGGAGGAGCGAAGACTCGATAAAATGCTGAAAGATGAGGAGGAAGAGGAGGAGCGAAGACTCGCTAAAATGCTGAAATGTATTAAGTAGAATAGATCTCTTGATGCTTTTAGTTAAAATAAAACTTGATTTTAACTTTTCAAAACAAAGAGGGGGGATGCAAGCATCACACCATTAAACCGTTGGAATATTCCACTTTGTGCAAGCAAGAACCTGCACAAACGCGATGCAAATCGAACATAACGGTCACGAGATGGTTTGCACGATTCTCGATTTGCAAGAATTTTGAGATTGATTTCCATAAAAATCAAGGGAAAACGTTTAAGTAAAAAAATCAAGGGAAACCGTTTATTAAGATCTTCAAAAGTAAGGGAATCAAGCAAACACGATCTATTCTACTTAGTAGTTCGGCTGCTGCGCGTCTTCAGTGTCGTCGTCTTCTTCTTGTTTCCTTTCTTCCTCGAGGTGAAGGCGAATTCGCTTCCCTTGCAAGATTGTCGCGATATCAGCATCCGAAGTATTGTGTCTTTTCAGGGCCCCAACAAGACGAACGATCCTCTTGTTAAGGTCCTCTTTTAGTTTCGCTTCACGCCTTTCGCTTTCCCTCCTGAAATCAGCAAGGGTTTTTTCGCTGCGTATATTGCAACACTCAATGCAAGTTGCAAAATGATCCTGGTTAGAAAAAAAGACCACCCCGCAGGGTGCTGTACGGGGGTATGCTTTCAACACCGCCGCGATGATGTGGCAAGTCCGAGTTACCAGCGATACCTCGGCACATGTCGCGCATGCATAATGCACCGCTTCCCAACACGGCGTGCATGCAAGATGCCCACAGGTTCCTTGCCCGAAGTTTTCCGACAGTATCTCCGTGCAGACGGGGCACGTTAGTGATTCTCTGAGAAGCGCGCTAGACATGTCCATTGTAAGAATTTAAGATTATGACTGAAAAAGATATTTTTTTGAGGAGTTCTCAGAGTGTTCGAGAACGTTCTGAGATACCGTCTCAGAACGGTCTGAAACGGTCCCCGGAATGTTCTGAGAACGTTCTCGAACACTCTGAGAACTCCTCAAAAAAATATCTTTTTCAGTCATAATCTTAAATTCTTACAATGGACATGTCGAGCGCGCTTTTCAGTGATTTTCTAACTTGCCCCGTCTGCCGCGAGATACTGCCCGACGACTTTGCACAATCTGAGTGCCGCCATCTTCACTGTATGGCATGCTTGAAAAGCAGCAAATGGCGTTGCACGGTGTGTCGCGCTGTAGACGAGAACGCGAAAGCTACGCCATTCATCACGGAATTGTTGAAAGCTTACCCCCGTACCGCAGAGTGCGGTGCCATTTTTTATGGTCTTGCTTTGACCCATTCCGAATCGTGCATCCTCTGTTGGAAAGTAAAATTTGAGAATGTGCAGGAGGAGTTTGTGACTTTGCGAGAGCACGCTAACATAATGGATACTAAGTATCACGACGAAAAGGAAGAGCATGGCATTGCCAGAGACGAGAACATGCGCTTGAACGAGGAGTTGGGACTCGCGAACGAGAAATTGAGAGTCGCGAAGGGGGATTTGAAACGCACGAAAGCGAAGTTGAAACGCACGGAAGATGAGTTGGAAGGCATGAAAGATGCGAAGGAAGATGATTCCGATGAAGTGCAGCTTGTGTAATAAGAGATTGAATACTAAGTAGAAGGATCTTGTTTGCTTGCTTTACAATAAACCTCATTCTTACTCTTCCTTCTCATGAGTTGATTTAAAATAAACTTGATTTTAACTTTTCAAAACAAAGAGGGGGGATGCAAGCATCACACCATTAAACCGTATTACACTTTGTGCAAGCAAGAACCTGCACAAACGCGATGTAATTTTGCAAATCGAACATAACGGTCACGAGATGGTTTGCGTGATTCTCGATCTGCAAGAATTTTGAGATTGAATTCCATATAAATCAAGGGAAAACATTTAAGTAAAAAAATCAAGGGAAAAAAACGTTAAAGTAAAAAAATCAAGGGAAAAAGTTTATTAAGATCTTCAAAGTAAAGAAATCAAGAAAACAGTTATTCCTACTCTTCCCTACACGGACTCACGGGAGAATACTGAGGAGAAGTTGGGGTGTACTTTTCTTCCTCATCTCCCGCACGAACACTGAATGGAGGTGAATCCGCGGGAAGAATTTGATAGGCTCTCTCAGAAGGAAGTAGTTCTTGCAAATCAAGGAGTCTCTCCCACGCTACGTTCTTCGCGTGTCCTCCCGGCATGTCATACAACTCACCAACGAGAGCCTCGAAAGCATGGAAGGCCAAAGACACCTTGCGTGACACACCCCGGTTGGGCGGTGCGGCCACTGACTCGGCGCTCTCGACTTTCGAGTTCCTCACAACGCGCGATTTCTTGTTTGCCACTTCGGCCACTGCGTCGGAATTGCGCTTAGACATTTTCAGAAAATTAAATTATGAACAAAAAATATAAATTTTTGAGGAGTTCTCAGAGTGTTTGAGAACGTTCCCAGAACATTCCGCGGACCGTTTCAGACCGTTCTGAGACGGTATCTGGGAACGTTCTCAAACACTCTGAGAACTCCTCAAAAATTTATATTTTTTGTTCATAATTTAATTTTCTCAACAATGTCTAAGCGCAATTCCGACGCAGTGGCCGAAGTGGCAAACAAGAAGGCGCGGAACGACCGCGAAGTAGTGGATCTTGTGTCAGAGGATGAAGAGGAAGAGGAAGAGGAAGAGGAAGAGGAAGAGGAAGAGGAAGACACCGGGCTTTGGGAAGAGGTAGAGGAAGAAAAAGAAAAAGACAAAGACACCGGGAGTTGGGAATACTTGATTTCAATACTTTGATAATAAACTTTTTCCCTTGATTTTTTACATAAACGTTTTCCCTTGATTTTTATAGAAATCAATCTCAAAATTCTTGCAGATCGAGAATCGCGCAAACCATCGTGTGACCGTTATGTTCGATTTGCAAAATTACATCGAGTTTGTGCAGGTTCTTGCTTGCACAAAGTGTAATACGGTTTAATGGTGTGATGCTTGCATCCCCCCTCTTTGTTTGAAAAGTTAAAATCAAGTTTTATTTGAACTAAAAGCATCAACAGATCTATTCTAGTAATATCCCTCATCTCCCGCAATGACCGGGTCCTGATACACCTCAAACTCGGAATCTTCCTCTTCACCCTTGTCTTTAAACATTTTCCGGACCATCGCGATTCTTCGCTCCTTCTTTGCACGAGCGAGTCTTAGCTCCTTACAGTACGCTTCGACTACCGGGTCCTGATACACCTCAGACTCGGAATCGGAATCTTCCTCTTCCTCTTCGGACACAAGGTCCACGATCTCGCGCACAACCCGCGACTTCTTGTTTGCCACTTCGGCCACTGCGTCGGAATTGCGCTTAGACATTTTCAGAAAATTAAATTATGAACAAAAAATATAAATTTTTGAGGAGTTCTCAGAGTGTTTG